>Ga0209700_100461_pt1 | contig 75672 bp, 48 predicted proteins | sample SiratroredBW_FD_187528 | JGI IMG/M metagenome (GOLD analysis project Ga0209700, IMG submission 187528) | Root nodule microbial communities of legume samples collected from California, USA - Siratro red BW (SPAdes) (version 2) | ecosystem: Host-associated > Plants > Roots > Nodule | place: USA... | reverse complement strand
TTATCAAAAACAGTTTTTTTTTTTTTCACAAATCTATCTATTATCTGATATAAATATGTTTTTCTGTTTCCTATATCCTATATTATAAAAAAAATATTCCTGATACATACGGCGTGAATCGAGGCATTGGTTCTTTTTCTTACTTAAATGATATAAAAATATTGTAAATTATAACATAAATAAATATATTTTACTCAAATAAAGTATTAATTAAATTTGGTATAATATTTTTATATAAGATGGCAAGTGATTTATTTAATTTATAAAATATTTCTTTAATTGTTGTACCCTTGTTTTTGTGAAATTTGATTGATAAAAATAATATAAATCAAATTATATATCCATATGCCTTATTTCTAATTAGGGTAATAATACTTGTGATTTTTTTCATTTGAATAGGTTAATATCGCATCTATCGAATCCATAATCTCACAACATTCCTTTTTTAAAGGCAAGTAAAAAAAAACATGCTTTACTTTTTAGGATTATTAATGTTATTGTATAAATTTTATTTATAAAAACGATTTGATGCGATTAATGTTCTAAGTTTGATTAAAATAAGGATTTTTAAATATTAAAATGCAAGGAAAGTAAAAAAACAGAAAATAAATGATAAGAGATTAGATGGAAAGAAATTATCCAAAAGATAAAGAAAAGATTGCAAAGAGAAGTGTAAGTCCTGGTTATCAATAATATTATTCTTGGTTTTTTTTTTTAGTCTTAGACATTAGAGTATTTCTCGATAATAAATAATTGATTGCCTTAAATTTCTGTTACAAAAGTCAAGTATAGATAAATAATCTGATCCAGCAGTTGATAATTGTTACAAATATTTAAAAAAAAAAAAGTATAATTATCAATAAATTGGTTATTTTTTTTTTTAAAAATGACATCTATAACTTTTCACTCTCTAACTTCACTTATAAATTCACTATCAAATTTTGAATAATTTTCCTTCCAATGATTTTTTAATAATTTTTTTTTATGTTTTTTCTCTTTGACGTTTTTCCTTTCTATTTCTGTTCCCAATAACAAAAGAACCCCTTTGTCATTACCTATGTTGTGATTTTCGTAAATTTATACCTTGATACTTGGTTTAATTTATTTGTTTATCTTAAATAAATATAAATAGATAAACATCCTAAAATAAAAAGTAATTAATCCTTTATTATTATTATATAATTCTCTTGTATCGATTATCGAAATGTCATTATATATATTTCTATTTAAATTAAAAACTCAAAGTCGAAATAAAAGACAAAAACATCAAGAACCAGACCTTTATCTGCTTATAAAGAAAAAACGTAAAACTAATTTTGAATAAAACTCGTTTTTTAAATTATTTTAAAATTCATTTTTAAATCCAAAGTGGACATCTCTAATAACAAGCTTTTGAAACTTTATTTTTCTAAAATCATTTTTTAATATTATCAATATACGTGGTTTAAGTCATCTTTGTAACGAAATAACAGTTGTTAAATACAAATCTTAATGACTATCTTATGATATCAATTAAAAATTAGTATTATTACACTCAGTTTTTAAGTATCTCTGTATTTTTTAATACAAATCATTAATTAATTTTTTTATTAATAAGGTAAACTTATTATGAAAAAAATGTCAAACATAAGACACTTTAATTTGTCACTACATTATCGCGAAGTTTAATTCTATAACTATTTAAACAATTGTCTAAGTGAAGATTATGCTTAGTTTAACAACATTATAATAGAAAAACTATATTCTCACTGTACATAATTGATTGTAATATATATTTAACATATTTATTGTGTAAAAAAATATAAAAATATCACTAATCAATTTGCAGGGATATGATTTTATTAATTATATTATAATACACAAATAAATAATGTTAATAATAAATAAATGATAAAACTAAATAAAATAATATTATAATACAAATATTTTCTTATCATTTCTTTCTAATCTAATAAATATTTTTATTCTATGATGGATATTTTCATGGTTTTGATTCTATCCCAAATTTTATTTTTGACCTACTTTTTATTCATCCATTTTATTTCTCTCAACTTACACATTATTGAAGTGATATTTCTATGTGCCACACTTCTACTACTTTACAAAAAAAAAAAAGTTCACTCAACATTTATGACAAATCTATGTCCCACATCGGATGCTATAGTTGCCAGAAACGTTTCATGAAACGGGCCAAAACTCGAGTAACATGGCATCCAATAACACGAAATTTCCCATAACTGAGACAAAAACATGAACATATGATATACCTTACAATGTTCTTGTGCATTAAAATTCCCTTGCTGCGTGTATCTTCATCTTCATCTTCTTCTTCTGCAGCCACACAAGAGCAATGGGAATAGAGATTTTGGAACCTAACACATGCATCAGGGGTTGCTGCACCAGCCCCTCTATTCCCCTTCATCTACCTCCCGCTTCTTATACTCTCCTCTCTCCTATTGCTCGAGGTAAACCAACCCAAACCCTTCTCCAATTTTCAACCTTTTCATTTTTTTTAGCTTCCCAATTGTTAATATTTATTAAGTATCTTTGTTGGTAGTTGTAATTTGAGGTTACGTCTCTTTGGAAGGGGATTATTCGTATTGTAACTTTGGTTGGTGATGGTAACTGTAGGGGCTGAGAGTGTTGTTTATGAAGGGACTTTGGATGGCATGAGAGTTGCTGTGAAGAAACCCATCTTGTCAACATCCGAAGACATCAATAAGTTTCATAAAGAATTGCAATTGCTGTGGTCTCTCTCACTTTATCACCTCAATTTTCTCTCTCCTTTAATGTTCTATAAGTTTTGATATGCTGAAGGGTAGTTTATGTATGTCTTGTGAGAGTTTAAGGTTTACTGTTTTCTTTCTTAAATGATGTAGCAAGTTAGATCACCCGGGAATAGCGACATTGATTGCGGCGCATGCAAAACCGCCCAATTACATGTTTTTCTTCAAGTTGTATGAATCTGGGAATCTTGCACAGAAGTTACATGTAGAAGAGTGGATACCAACTCTCAATGTAGCACTTATGATGGCAATGCAATTAGGTATAGTCGTGATTTTGTTTTGTATAGAGTTGCTATGGATATTGGGTGATAAATACTTGGCCTGGGTATACTTTTTCTATCATATTTTGCAAAAGAAACTGTAGCTGTTGTTTCACTTGTCTAGTCAAATTGTGGTGTATATAATTTGGAACGTATGACACAATTACGGAGTATAAACATTATGATCTGCTTAAATGGGTACATCTTTTATCATAAAACAAGAAATTGGATTTCTTGGACTATAAACCAAAGTTCATTTACATATAGAATGACTAGAACATTTTCACAAACTATCCTATTCATTGTGTGCCTTTTGATGTTTCAACCATCTTAAATTGCTGCACATAATATTGTACTGGGATATATTAGTTGATTGTATCGTGTGGGTTTCAACAAGTTTTACTTTAGTTATTGAGGGCTTAACACAAATTTCTCCTTTATCTGCTGGGGTTGGGACTGGCTATGAGACATAAAGACTAAGATTATGATTACATTTGTAAAATAATTTCCAAAAATCAACTATGTATTCTTTACCTTCAATTTTGTAACCATTCATTTGAAGTAAATTTTGGAAATTAAGTATATTAAGTGATCGACAGTTTTATCCAAAAGAAAAATAAAATAAGAGTATTTGACAAATTTCCCCCTTTAATTCCTTCAACTTCCTTTCTTCAGCAAAGGCTTTGCAATATCTGCATAACCTCGGGATTGTGCATAGAGATGTGAAACCGGCAAATATTCTCGTAAATGTCTCCCAAATCTTTTGATCTTTTGGTTGTTTGAAACTGTCTTTGATATTTGATATATTGTCCTCTATGTATATATCACCTGTCTAATCTAGTGAATCCGTGATGCAGCTTGATAAAAATCTTTGTCCACACCTCACAGATTTTGGTTTGGCAGAGTACAAGAATGATCTTAAGGGAGTTTCTATTCAGAATTGGAAGTCTTCTGGAAAGCCTACTGGTGGTTTCCACAAAAAGAACATGGTTGGAACACTCATTTACATGGCACCTGAAATATTAAGAAAGGAGTTACATACAGAAAAATCTGATGTATACAGTTTTGGGATATCAATGAAGTAAGAAGATAATATTTGTTCTCTTTCATTCATGTTTGTTATGGTTCTGTAAGAAAAGTTCACTGGAAAGAATGTATTGTCATCATGTATCTGATGCCATTAGTTATATACCATACGAGGAACCAGTTGCAACTATTTTTCTCTTGATGCAGTGTGTTATTTTTGGGTTTTGAGTTGGTTAGATTAGTTTCAAGTTTGAAGTTTGAAAATGCATTAAGTTGCACTAGTAATCTACCAACATATCTTTTTTCTGTCGTTTGTTTGTGAAGAAGTGGACAGTCAAACAAATTGTGTCTGGACTATCATCCATTTCTATTGTTTCTTACTTTGTCTAATGGAGACATTCATGTAAACAGTAACATATACAAGGCATATCTTGATTTGAAATTGTGATTGCCTGTCAACCTTAGTTATGCTAGGCAGCTTAATTTATTAACTACTTGTTTCAACTAATACTTACCATATACGCTGATCATTCCTTTCATCACATAAGCTGGTGGTCGATGCTGTTATAGTATGAGTATGATGGGAACTGGAAGAATGAAAAGTAAACTCCATGCATATTTAGAGGAAGAAAAAGGAAGACAAGTAAAGTGAGACAAAGCAATTGGAATAATTAAAGAATTAATTAGGTTGTTAAGGAATTGGCAGGAAAGTTATCTCCTGTGGTATTTGCCATGCAATCAACCATTACATAACCGTTTTCTGTCTTTCTTCACGCTTTATTTTTTTCTCATGGTTTTAACAAAGCTTGCATAAATAAAACTCTTCAATCTAATTTTTGCCTTGTGATTCTAAAACTTTTATTGGACTTGCTGCAGTGAGCTCCTTACTGGTGTTGTGCCATATACAGATCTTCGTACAGAAGCTCAGGTAAGTCTATCTATGTTATGTGTACTTTGAATTTTTTGCTTGTCTGTAGAGTATTACAGGTTCTATGATGAGGTGAAGTATGGATGTTATATTTGTTTCTAAACATGATTTTTTGTTTCCTTTACTGTTTTGAATGTTGTTTAATCTCGCTTACTATTATCATGGAACTCTTGTTCATCAGCAATGAGTATATAATATGATTAGCAAGAATTTTAATTTTTTGTTGAGGTAGTCAAAGTTGATATCCTACCTATAGGATTGGAAGGGTTAGAGTAACTCCAAAATATTGTAATTGTAAAGAAGATCCTACCTTAAGTGCAAAATTATAGCCACAAATCAGAGAAATAAGGAAAAATAACCTTAAATTACCAACAGCCACCAACTAAGTCAACAATTGCAAATGTAGAACCTGAACCAACAGCACCATTAGATCTCCTTCCAACACTTGTAGAACCTGAACCTCCATTATCCTCCCTAGCTGCTCCTTTAACACTTAAAGGCATGAACAGCTGAACAGGAAGAAGTGAAATTCAGCAGAGATTAGAAAATTGAACCCAATGTCCCAAACAGTGAAGCAACCAAACCAAAACAAGAGTCTCACAAGCAAAGAAACCAAGTGTCGAACCCAAAAGCAGAAAAACACTAAGCTAAGGAGCTGAGAAGTGTGGAGTGCCAAACCTAAAGCAGAAGAGTCATGGATGGGTTTGGAACTTTTGTTTACAGAGAAGCAGATAAAAAAGGACGAAAAGTGCCAAAATTAGTGGGTTTAGGGCTTTTGCTGAGAATAATAGGACTTTTAGAAAAAAAAAACAGGAATGACTAAATTCAATGACAATATTGTTAGTCTCTTTGATTCTATATTCTGAAAAGTAATGGTTAGGACAAGAAAAAGAGGCTCAGCTCAATGATAGAAATATCCTTAGACTCCCCGTCAACCTACAGCATAGATGTTAATCAAAGCTCTACTTTTTAGAAAATCTACTATGTTCTTGTTGTGCTTTTGTGAAGACAATGTCTAGTTATTCTCTAGTCTGCACATGTTCAATGGCAGCAAACCACTGTCAAATTATTAATGCACATACTGAAAATTGGCCTTTATATACTTTGTTCTTTGTTGAAAAAATAGGATTATAAGCAATTTGAATGGCAGCCTGACTGTCACACCACAATTATGAAACCAATCTCACTTAGAAGATGTGTGTATTCACACCATTTCTCATCTAGCTCGCACCTTGACACAATATTCTGATTTGGCCTTTTGCCTAGCAACAACTCTTTGTTCCAAACACTTGTTAATCATGATTCAGATAGTTAAATAGATTATCATATGCACCAAGCAACCTCCTCTATACTGAACCTGGGTCATTCGTGAGAAGATTAAAATGAATGTTGCAAAATAGGAATGTGTAATGACTATCTCAATGTTTTTAATCAGCCAGTGTCTATTGTACTAAAAGTAAAAGATCACTACTAGAAATATAGACCCAAACCAATAATACGAAATAATCTATTAAGCACATAAATAACTTAATAACTATTGTCTAACAGGAGGGAAAATGTCATATAAATGTAATTATCATATAACTAGGTAACTTTTAAACTATTAAGTTTGGGATAAGTAACTTGTTGGAGATCCCAGATCAACTGGAGATATGACTAAATTATAGTATATAAGTGGGTACAAATCTTACTTTATCATGTCAGTTTTATGAGGTTGAGTTAGGCTTTAAAACTACTTTGTAAGATGATATCAAAGTCTATCTTAACAAGGGTTGTTGTATCTATCTTAACATGTGTTAGAAATCTCACATCAACTAGATAAATGGTCAAATTATAGTATATAAGTGGATGCAAATCTCATCTTACCAAACCGGTTTTATGAAATTGAATTAGGCTTAAAATCTACTTTCTAAGATAATTGACAATTATGTCATGTGAAAAATGATCAATATCATATAGTTGTCGAGAGAGTATCTTTGCAACAAAATAACTGTAAAAATGGATTTTTTAGTATAAGTAATTATTTTTGGGGTTTGTTTGTTTTGATATTCGAACCTTTGGGAAAAATTACTTAGCTAATGTTAACTTTTTCTTCAAATGCATGATTATAATATAAATTAATGTTTACTGATGACAGGCTCACACAGTGCTTGAGATGAACTATACCGAGCAGCAACTAACAGCAGCAGTTGTTTCTTATGGATTACGACCAGTACTTGCTACTGAGGACTTGGGTGTACCATCAAGATTATTATCAATGATAAACAAATGCTGGGATGCAAATCCTAATAACAGACCCACTTTTGATGATATTGTCAAGGAACTTGATTTGATTACAGAGCAGTGCAAGTTAAAGAAGGCAGAGGATATTTATATCAGACCTTTTAACTTGGATGTTGATCAACCTGTGGACAAGACTGATAACCTTCAGACTTATCAAGAGAGTTTTAGTTGGTCCACTCGTGGTGAACTTTTGGCTAGGACTGCCTCTGGTGCAAATGATTCTAGTTTGATAACTAGGTGTGAGTTTTATGACAAGCCTTCTGTATACCACCCAATACTGTCTTGGGGATCTTATGCTACCTGTGGGAGAAGGGAGACTATGGAGGATACACATTTCATTCTTCCCCATATTTGGGATGAAAAGGATGTCTATGCTTTTGGAATCTTTGATGGCCATAGGGGTATGCATATTGTATTTGTGATTTATCAAATATCTACATTTTGTCTATGCTAATTTAATGAAAAGTAAATTGCAATTACTACTAGAGCTTGAAAATAATTTATTATTTATCTCATTTATGATGAGACATTCTTTATCCTATGCTTGTGCACTCCTATTGAATATGTTGAAAAGTTGTGGAAATCAAGAAGAATTTAAATAGTGTTATGATAAGTACACGAATTTCTTTCTGATGATATTTTTGGTCACATACTTTGATAAATATGATTGAACACAAAGATGATATTCATGACGTTTCATGATAATATTATTGCTTAAGAAGTATGATTGTTACTTATGTAGGTGCAGCAGCTGCTGAGTTTTCTTCTAGAGCTGTACCAACCGTTTTGCAGACTTCAGGTTTTATGGGCAGGTATATTTCATTCTAGATGACCCGTTTTCCATCCCCATTTGTCTTATTGTTTTGACACTTTAATTCTTTTAATATGTCAATACAGTCCTGCTAATGCACTTGTGGAAGCATTCGTTAAGACAGATTCTGCCTTCAGAAAAGAGCTTGATTCTTATCGCAAATCCAACAGATGTATGCAGAAGGATTGGCATCCTGGGTGTACAGCAATTGCTGCTCTTATAGTCGGAAACAAGCTATTTGTTGCTAACAGTGGTGATTGCAGGGCAATTATATGTCGTGCTGGGAATCCAATTTCCTTAAGTAAGGTGAGCCAAAAATAGTGCTTACAGGGTGTTTGATGAGCTTATAGAATTTGACTTGTGACTCGTAAATCTCTTTTGAACACATTTCATTAAGTTTCTTGGTAAAGCGTATAGTTTGTGCTTATTCCAATAAGTTTCATGGTCAAATTTATAGCTTAAACGCTCATGTTGGATAAAAGCATAATGAATAAACCCACCTTTATTTCTATAAAAGCTTCTTTAATTTATTCCTTTATGTATTTCCGTTTAGATTGATCAGAACTTAACATTAATAGGATCACGTTGCAAGCTGTCTTCAAGAGAGAGAACGGGTTATTAGTCAAGGGGGCCATGTACATTGGCAAGTTGACACTTGGAGGGTTGGTCTTCCTGCACTTCAGGTTTGTTTGAATTGATTGCTTTGGTGCATATCATATATCTGGAAATGCTTGGTTATATTTATTTCTTCCATATGCCTATATTGGAATCTGAGTTAAATTTTTCTTTATGAATATCCTCGTTTTCATCTTTTTACCATATTTAGTTATTGTAAAAAATAAGGAGGAAAATTTTATTTGATGTGTGCCTATTTGACTAGTTTCCTGATGGTAGTGGGAACATAGTGTCAGAACTGCTTCTGAAAATATGTTGTATAATTAATTACTTTGAGGTTTTGCATCCCGTGCACGACTCATGCATTCTGTTAGTACTTATGAAGAGGAGCTATGTCTTGCCGTCACTGGTCTGATGGGTGCATAATGACACCAATTAGTTCAATGATGTCTGTCTTTTTTGCTTTCTGATTTCCCTGTTCTAACTTCTGCCACATAAATGATCTTGTGTTAACAAAATAACTAACAATGATATTAATGGCAATTTGAGGTTTTACTATATGTTGATACAAGTAAAATCGACTTGTTTTTGACACAGGTTACACGTTCTATTGGTGATGATGATCTGAAGCCTGCTGTCACTGCAGAACCTGAGATAACTGAGACTACCTTGTGCCCAGATGATGAGTTTCTGGTAAAGAGCTGCACGCTACATATGTTATTTGCATGAAGTTCATGATGTGCATATCCTTAGATATGTTGAGTTTGAATATCTTGAAAAATAAGTTGGTAGATAATGAAAAAAAGATAATTGCGTTTGTAATCTTATCAATTATATTTATCAAAAGGCTTCAAAGGGTTTGAAGTATCTTGAAAAAGAAGATGCACTTATGGCCAAAGGTTGAAGGGCACTATTTTTAGTTAAATCTAACTTCACGGGAAAGGATTGAAAGCTTTGTATACGTTTGTTACATGTATCACTCTCATATTACCCTGGCGTTTATGAACTCTTTTGAAACAATTTCTACATTCACGATCAAACTAATAATGAAGTTGTTGATTCAGGTCATGGCTAGTGATGGCCTGTGGGATGTGATAAGCAGTGCAGAGATGATAAACATCATAAAAGACACTGTTAAAGAGGCTGGAATGTGTTCTAAGAGGTTGGCTACTGAAGCAGTGGAACGTGGCAGCAAAGATAACATCACAGTTATCGTTGTTTTCTTACGTCCTGTGTCCACGGCAGAGAGAATTTATTAGCATACCTTCATGTTCATTGTTCATTGAGACTTGTCACAAATCACATCTACTTGTGTATTCATTTATTGAACAAAAACTATTATTTAAAAACTAATGCATTTTTCGTGCATGTTTCAAAAACTAAGTATTTAACTCTTATTCTTCCTTCTCTTATTTCTTTCTCAGAACATTATTCCTCCTAGCAGGTCCTAATTGTGTCAAACTAGACTAAATCCCAACACTTTGAATACTAAAACTCTAAACTATTGAAACAACAATGGGTATCTATAAAGACAAAATATTGATTCAATAACACAGCAAGTCACCATCGGATTTGGTAGATTAAGAGAATGAAAACACGAACAATTTTTTAGACACGTGAGTAGTTTTGTCCTAAAAAATCCCACTTCTCGTTTTTAGTGCACAAAATTTTATTTGTTGTTTCTTTGTGTGTGTATATATATATGTAACTTTTCACTTTGAACCCTACTAATTTACCTTTTCTTAGTCTCTACATACGATGTTAACATGGCATCATTATCATTAACATCTTTTTAACGACGTTTGACGTAGAAATAAAACCAACATTTTTTAAAATTTCATGGACAAAAACCCAGAAAACAACTATAGGGACTAAAACATACAAAAAAAATGCTAATATTACATGGAAAAAAAAGATATATATAACCCAATACAATATTATCTCAGTACGTCTAAATTTTTTATTTCAATTTGATACTTTAAATTTAAAAATTTTCAATTTGGTGCCTTGGAGTGTCTCTGGTATACAAAGTCAGTCCTTTTATTAATTTACTCACTAAATAGTCAACTTGGTAAAGTGTCATGTACTCTCAGAAAAAAAAAATGATATAATGGCCACTTGGGTCCAATAGAGACACTTTAAGGAACCATAGTTGAAAGACAAAATTTGTATTTTTACCAACAATTTTAATTCTAATGATAAACAATATTTTTTTCATTATCATTTCATTGCAAGAAAAGAATATCACAATAAAAAAAACTGTACAAACACTAAAAAGTAAGCAATGTAGATAACAAAACAACACACAGACAACAAATAGCAGAGAAAATTTAAAATCATCATTTAAAAAATGTGACTACCTTAATATATTACTTAAACAACATGTGATCACAACCATTGTAGTTACATAGATATAAAGAAATCATGGTATTGGTACAACAGTTACAATTGCATATTCCATGTTTTAAACTAATATTAAAAGCTTGAGGGATAAATTTGACATCAAAGATGAAAACTTAATTATGCTTAAAACCCCAAGGGTTGGTCATCTCAAATTGCCGCCTTCTGATGCATGTGTCATGAAACTCTTGGCTTCCAAATGTAGGTACAAGATGAGGCCATGGCATGGTTGGAAAATGAGTTATAGGGTGCATGTTATGCCTAGAATAAAGGGGCATTGAGCCATGAAAGGGATAGTGATGTGGAATGGATGAATGTGGGAGCATGTGATTGCCATGTCCAAAAGCTCTCATATCTTTCTCCATCCTTAAGAGCACTCTTTCAGGCCTATGAGCATTTTGGTGTCCTCCAAGAGCTTGAGGGGTTGCAAATTTCTTAGTGCAAAACATGCAAGAAAATTGGTATTGCTTAGGCACAATCACTTCATGGTTAGTGTTTTCTAAGGGCTTTGAAGCACAATTGGGTGTCTTCTTTTGGTTTTTCAATGATCTAGGAAAGAAACTAGATGATGATTCACCCTCCATTTTTGTAATGCCAAGACTCAGAGATAGTGAAAACTCTGAATTAACATCATCAGTGGATGATAACTCTCCAATCTTACGCTTCAACTTTCTACTCTCAACACCACCAACAAAGAGTTCTTGTGACATTATTCTACAACTACCCTCCAATGAAGATTTATGTTTTTTCTAAGAATTTTTGTGTGGTATATGATTTTAAAAAAGGGTATTTATTAAGAGAGAAATGAAATTTTTTTTCATCTTCCATTGAAGGAAAATATTTGGAATAGATGCTTCACATATACTTTTATAGTAAAGATTAATTATTATATGAAATATTCAAATTGAGGAATGGAAATGTCAAACTTTAGGATGAAAGGGTTAAAATTCTTGAAACGTGCTATACATCAAATTTTGATATCTTTTTGTTCACATTTTCCATTTTGGTCCAATAAATTTCTTTTGACTGGTTGTGTCTTTATTAATTTCTTTCCTTTTTTTACCCTAAAAGGCTACCTAATTAATGATGATATGGCTCACAATGGTTGAAAAACACTCCATATGTTACCTAAATGATGGGAACTAAAATAAAAGTCTTGCCACGAAACAGGAACCTATATTAAAAGTTTAGAAGTAATCTTAAACAAACATGAAAGTGTTTAGGGTACTAAAATGAAAAAAAAAAAAAAAGGCATAATTTGTAAGGATTGAAAAGCATTTTCTTAATTATGCAGATAAGTTATTTCATTATTTCCTACAAAATATAAGGCGTCCAATATTATTTTATTAGTTTTCAATTATTTATGTTACTTTATAATTGATTTTATATTCGTATTGCCCAACATTTGTAACATAATTCACATTTTAGTGCTTATATTCAATTAATGATACTTGACGTTGAGACCTTACTTAGAGGAAATTTAATCTCATATAATCTTTTATGTATTATTCAATAATTTACTCTAAGTAACGATGTAAAAAAGGTAATGTAAAAATTCAGAATTTATCAGTCGCCCTACTTTACCAAGAATATGGATTTATTTTAAGAATCTGGTATCATAATTTACAACATATACTCTTTGGTGTATGACTCAATTATTTTTTTCCAACTAATAATTAAAAATATGATTAATATTTCCTTTATAATTTAGTAGTCAACCATATTTAATAGTTGATGCCCTCAAATTCATGCATTGCATTTATAAGAATTTCTTCCATACAAATATTAAATATTGAATCCAAATAGTTTAGTCAATAATTCAAATTTAAACTTTTTTTTCTCATAATCAATTAATTAATGTATTCAAAATTTCTTTTAAGTTAGTGTTTATAAAGAAATTAATTATATAATTTAGTTCTTTTTTTTAAGATGCACTGACTATATTCAATGTTATGTAATAACTTTCTTAAGGGGTTCACGTGTTATGATAGTTCTTACTATTGTTATGTAAAACATGTATAACCAAAATTATGTAAAACAATATATTTAACCTGAGTACTAAAAATAAGAAGGAAAGGGGAATTAAAATATATAATCGTAAAAGGAAGAAATGATAAAAAAAAATGGTGGATAGAGCTTCCACCCAAAAATTGAATGGATTAGAGGCTTGGAAAATTAATGTGTGTCTAACGATTACTTTGTTTTATGATGTCATTCTTGTTGAGAGCCATTTGGACAAGAGCCTTAAGACACGATGCTTTTTATTAAAGATAATCCTCATTCAACATTTATCCACCACTAAAGTCAAAGTAGAGTATTTTAATATTCATTTGGAAATGAATATTACAAGTCATAATTCTTTTAAATATGAAGATTTTGATTTAAGAAAATATATCCAAGTAAAACTAGTTTAATCATCAATAGATGTAATAAAATATTTTATATTGAGTATGAGAAGCCACATGAGATACACTCTCAAATATCATTATCAATCGTATTTAACAAAAAAAATATATAAATTAATTAAATGAAAATAAAAGTGTTTTAATTTACTCAATTTGCGAACAAAACAGAAAACTGATGATATTTTTATTTTTCAAAAAATTAGATTTGAAAAACTTAGACAAATCTTAAACCTAACCTCTTATGTCAATTCTTATAAGAATCAAAACACGATTATAAGCAAAAGAGAAATGATAAGAAATAAATTAGAAAATAAATAATTTTTTTCATTTTAGGCTCCTTCAATATTACTTTTCTTTATGATTAATATGAAGTACGAACGATTTCTATTATTTTATTTTTGTAAAATAATTGACGATATGTTATTTGTTTGTAAGCATTGCCCTTAAATTGATAAGTTTGACAACAAGTAAAGTCTAAAATGTTTCCAATTTCAACTTAGAGGTAAGGAAAAAAAATATGAATCTCCATATTGAGATGGTTAATGTTGTTAGTATTATTGTTGGTAATGACTCTAAAACATATTCTTCAAGAAGTGATGTTCCTAATAATGAATCTAATCAAGAAAATAATTTAGAAGGGATGTCAAGTTTTGTTGATGATTCCCAACAGACTTCTCCAATTCAAAATGTTGAGTATAAACAACATGTTTCTCGTAAGGGTGACTTAGCTCACTTTGGCTCTTTCAAATTCTTTTACTAAATTGCTTGATATGGATGAAAAATTATCCCATGATAAGCATGAAAAATGTGAACATTGTGTATTCTAATCCTCCCTTGGTTACTCATGTTTCGGCGCTCTAAGCTCTAAATTTGTTCATTCTAAAGAGAATTCCTTACATGATATTAGTAGTATTTGGTTTCTAAGAGGTGAGGAAATATGTTAGAGGAGGAGACTTCTAACTTATACTTTGATGGTCATGATGATAATGGTTATGCTGAGATTAAGCTTGATTTCATAATGACTGCTAATTTGAAAGTCTAGGGTTTCATTCTAATCCTTCTGATTTGCACTTAACTGTTGTTGATTCATGCTCTATAGGGTTACAACTAAATGTTGTAGGGATGCATAGTTCTTTCTTTAAAGTTTGAGGATGAGTGTAAGTTAAATATCGTAAGTATTGGACTAATCGAGTGGTGGAGCACGGATTTTTAGTGATAAGAATGAGTTAAAAGGATGTATTCATATTTTTTTAGAAAATCTGGAAGACCGAGGAAGGATGTTTCTATAATTGCTAAAAACTTGTTAAAGTGAATATTACAAAAAATAAATAATAAAGGAGTTTGTATACCTCAATTTTAATTTTTTTCTTTTATTATTTTATATTTTTATTTTTTAACATAACAAATAAACATCTTATATCTTTTTTAGTTTCCTTCACCTTTTATTTTTTTATATTTTTATATTACTTTTGTAAGTTGTTTTATTTTTTTTATTTCCATAAATCTATTCTATAGTCTCATGTTTTTTCTTCTTTTTAATAAATTTCATATAATATCTTTATGCCTACATGAACTTTAATAAAAAAATCTATAATTTATTTGACTTACTCTTATCAAAACATATAAATATAATTAAGAAAATAAAATATTTCATGATTCACAATATATATTAAATCTCTTTAATAAATAATAAAAAAAGAATATTAGTTATTATGATAAGAAATATAAGTATTTCAGTAACTTAAATTAATTTTTCAATTTATTAAACATTGTATTTTAAAAATTTGATGAAATACTAGAAAAAAAAAAGTTATAATATATTTAAGATACTGAAAGCTAAATAAAATTACAGAGAGGAGAACCTGAGCAGTACATTGGTAGTAGAACTGTAGAGGAAACGAAGCGTGGTGTGCCAGCTAAGCTGGAGATGTCGGTTCCTCTTCAATAATCCTCTTCTGCTTAGGGTTCCACCCTTTCCATCTCTCTAAGCAACACCACCTTTTCCATCCACATTCCTCTCTGGTACGACGTCGTTTTCTTCTCCATTTTTTGTTTCATTCTCCTTGCCTTTTCTGGGATTCCGAGGGATGCCTTCCCAAGAACCTTCCAGAAACTTCTCCTTTCCCACTTCATTCCCCGTCTCTCACCAAGATTCCAAAGATCTCACTTTCTCTGCTCCTTTTTCTACATTTTAAGATTGCATAACAAGATTCGCCTCTCCACCAAAATCCTTTTTTTTTTCTTCTTTCATTGGGGTGTAGAATAATTAAATGAACACGTTTAAGATCAACGCGCTCTCATCGCTCTGCGTGTGATTTTGCATAATCATGGTTTTTGAGTAATGATTAGCTCTTTACAGTTAAAATCCTCTTCTTGTTTGCTGTTTTGCTTTTGACACAAAGGATATGTATTCCGTTGTTTAATCACTGCACGTGATTCGAGTTTCTTTTCCTATTGTAAGTTCAATTAAAATGCCAATTTTGCACTTTTGAATCTGATTAAAGTGTTTATGCTCGTGCCCATTTTCTTTGCTTTAGGTGGGTAAGTCAAATTTAGTAACTTTATTTTGTGCCTGGAATGGTAGTGTCTAATTAAGTCTTCTTGAATGTGGGGAACCTTAAGTGGGAGATTGGTGATCATTTACGATCGTGGATATAAACAATGTAGAAGGCTTAAGGTGAAATGTGTGAATCTGTTACATGTCTATCCCCTTGCATTTTAGAATGTTTGCTCAATAGTTACAAATCATTGATAGATTTGATAGATACCTCTGATATGAGCATTGATGTTTGTTTCTATTGATCAATGCACACTGCTTTTTACAGACAATTGGAATAGTATTTGTTGTGGAGAGCAGTGTAAAGTTTAATTCAAATGCGTTTGATGTCTAAGTTTTAGCTGACAAGAGCGGCATTGTGTGATTCATTAGGCAACCTCACCTAGTAGTGGGAAAAGGGCTTTTGTTGGTTGTGGTGCTGTTTAATGTATATAATCTGAGTGATATCCAATGTTCCTTGACTGTTTTCAAAATTATTTTGCAGTATATAAGTCATCATGATGCTGTGACAGTTGAAGACAGTGTATTGTGGGGGAGTAGGCTTGTGATTAGTTCTTTGAGAGTGTTGAGGAAGTAAGCAAAAGGATGTCAAATAGTAGGAACACACATTGGTGTTACAGTTGCAGGAGGCCAGTTCGGTTGGGACGGAGAGATGTGGTTTGTCCTAGCTGTAATGAGGGATTTGTCCATGAACTTAATGATATGGTTCATGTGAATCCCTTTGACTTGTTTGGAATGGACAACAACAATGAAGAACGAGATCAAAGGGTTGGACTCATGGAAACCTTCTCTGCCTTTATGAGGCATCAAATGGCAGACAGAGGCAGAAGCCGTGACATCAGGGCACAAACAGATTCAAATCCTGAACACAATGCAGGGTTTGCTCCTCTGCTGATCTTTGGTGGCCAAATACCTTTCAGATTATCTGGCCACGGTGGCTTTGAGGCTCTCTTTAACGGGGCTCCGGGAATTGGTCTGACAAGAGGTAACACAGGAGACTATTTTGTTGGTCCTGGACTTGAAGAACTGTTTGAACAGCTTTCTGCTAATAACAGGCAAGGTCCAGCACCTGCATCAAGATCTTCTATTGATGCCATGCCTACCATCAAGATCACACAGAGACATCTTAGATCAGATTCACATTGTCCTGTGTGCAAGGATAAATTTGAGCTGGGGTCTGAAGCAAGACAAATGCCATGCAACCATTTGTATCACTCAGATTGCATTGTTCCATGGTTGGTGCAGCATAACTCCTGCCCCGTTTGTCGCCAAGAACTGCCAGCACAAGGATTGAGTAGTAGTAATAGAGGCACAAATGGTAGAAGTAGAAGTGGAAGGGTTGGTAGGGAGAGCCAGGGAAGGAGAAATCCGTTTTCCTTTTTGTGGCCTTTTCGTTCTTCTCATTCCAGCAGTAATGATGAAGCAACTGGAAGCAGCACACCAGCACCAAGTATTCCAGAGAATAGCCATCATCATGCAGGGTATTCTGGTTGGCCATTTGAATGACTTAGTGTGAGTAGAAAGATTTCTTATTTGTTTATTAATCTGATCCTGTTGGTTGAAAAATCTTGTGGACTGATGCTGCTTGCTTGGGGTGAAAATGGTTTGAGACTGAGTCTTCTTCCACTCTGGATTTGCTTTCTGAAGTTGTGAACTATTTTGTATAAATGGTTATTTATGCATAATTGTTTGAATTTAATATTCAAATAACAAGTTTCTTTTTTATCAATAGAAAATATTTCATATAAATCTGAACAAGTGCTTTAAAAAAAGGCTTACATATAGTCAATGCTTTTTATGGGAATTCTGTTTAAAGTCTAAATGCACTGGTTCAAATTAAAATTTGTTCAAATAATATTTTTTTATATTACATGTTATTTTGTATAGACCATGCAAATCGTGCAGATAAAATTTGTTTATTAAAAAAGCAGAAAATTGTTTGTTTAAAGTAAACATTAAACGCAAACAAGTTCATACGAAATCGTTGTGATTTTATTGAACTCATCAATACAAATAAAAATAATAAAGCGATAATTAAGAAATCATTAGTATGAAGATGTATGATAACTAAATTGCCGTAATATTAATTATTTGATTTAATAAGAGGTGCATGAAATTTAAATGATAATATAAAAGTACATTTATTCATTTATGGTATTGTAATATTTATTTCCAAAGTTTACTAGAAATATACCATTATATATATATATATATTTTGGATTTGTCCTAGGTGCATTTTATCCCATCCAATTTGGTAGTCAAATTATTAAGTTTAATTTTATTAGTTTAAAAATTACTAGATACAAGTTGATCTATGTTTCCAATTTAAATTTAAAAAAAAAAATCATTAGTACTTCTTTTCTAATTGTTTCTCAATAAAACCTCACACTTACCCTAAATTTATGGTTGGTTTTGTAGAAAAAAAAAAAGGGAAGCAAAAGTGTTAGTTTTGGTTACTGAATGAAGAAAAAACAATTTAAAAATAGTAAAAATGACAACACTATTTATAATTATCTTCTTTTTTAATTTATTTTATCAAACTATACAATGTTTAAAAGATTTTTTTCTTTATTTTTTATCTAATTCTACTTTAAGAAACAACAAATTACTTAATTTATTTCATTTCTATTTTCATGTAGAGATGGAACATATATTTGGGGTTCTAAAGCCATTTATTCTCAATACTGCTACCGACTTCTCTTTCAGATTCTAAAAACAATTATATTTTTTTTAATTTAAAAAAAAAAAAAGACAAACAACCACTCTGGAAAAGTCCTCACACTTTTATAACCCACTTCACTTCCTTTTTATTCATTCCTTTCCCTCCTTCCTTCTTTACAAACTTCAAACCCTAAAACACAACTATTAATTTTTCTTTATCCCATCAACCAATTATTATTATTATTATTATTTCAAATAATAAAAAAGCATTACACTCATACATTTTCCCTCACCTTCTCTATCACTGTTAAATGGGTAATCCAAACCCGACCCAAACTGAGGATGGGCCCTGACCCACTTCGCCGCCAATGGGAAAGTCTCGAGAACAACACCACCCTCTGCCCTCCATCGTCGCCGCCGAGGACTCGCGCCGGAATGAAGTGGCGGCGGGCTGCGCCGTTTCCGTCGTCGGACTCAAATGCCTTATCGTCTTGCTTTTCTCAGTCGCAGTTTCCCTCTCCGCTCTCTTCTGCTTACCCCCATTCGCAGATCCCAAGGATCTGCATTTAAATTCTAAGTACAAAGGTGGGTTTTTAACTTCTTCTCAAACAAATTTTTGGTTCTCTTTCTTCATTTAGTACTTTAATTTTAATTTTAGGAAATTTTTTAAATTAAGAAAAAATCCATGTGGTGATAGTTAGTGGATCTGTTTCTATAATTGGTGTTAAATTTTTTGTGTGAAGAAAATAAAAATATAGATTTTAACTTGTATAGGTATTTTATTTTTAATTTTTGGTTTGTCATAAAAATTGTTGGCGAATTAGCTGCGTGTGGGTAAAATAGAACGTGGCAGATTTTAATTTTCGCTATTTATTATATTTGTGGGGAAAAGGGTGATTTGTTTGTTGCATTGTGTTTTGATGTTTTCTTTACTTTGGAAGTTATTGTTCGAAACATTTATAATTAACTAATTTTAATGATAATTTATATTGAAATTATCTTAATGTTGCACGTGAATGAAAAAAGTTTCCCAGTTTTAGGATCAGACACTATCATATATGCTGTTGTGAATTTTGGTTGAGCTGGAATATTGCAGTGAGAGTTTTCTTCTGGGAAATGATATCTATTAAGTATTTTTGAAGCTTTTATGCTTGCTATGGAGAGGTTTCTTTGTGACTCTGTGTCAATAGTGATTAGTTGATAGGTTTAATGCTTATGTTAGCATTGAACATATCTTTTCCCGTAAAGAGAAAAACTTTACCTGTTAGAGCAAGAATGAATGGAGGTGTTGTAAGTGATAACTTGAAGAACCATCATAGGAGGTTAAGATCGATATGAGAAAGTGACAATATGAGGGCGTGTTTGTGTTCTATTCTTCAAATTATTTTTTGTTTCATAAAAAAAAAAACTAGTTTTAAAACTTATTTTTGAAAGTGGTAGCTCCTCAAGTTAAGAAAAAAAATCAAAACATCTTGAGTGTTTTTGGTACTTTATGCTTTCATATTTATATATTTTTCATACTTTCTTGCATTGTTCCATCTTCTTCCTAACTCTTTACTATCTATAAAGTAGATTTTCAAATTTGATTTACAAAATTGTTTTAAAAACAAAAAGAAACCCGATGGTTAAAGACTTCAGCAGATAAAAAGTAATGGAGTAAAATGGCAATTTTGTTGGATGATGCAATAATGGCAGTTAGCATTGGAATATATGTAGTTCCAATTATACTTCTTTAATAACATACCTTTTTGCCTCATACTTTTGCATGGAATTTCCACAATTTCAGACACAATATTCTCATCTCTGCTACAATAATTTATTTTCTTGTCGATACTGAGTTTAATTGCTGGAATATTTAGAGTAAATAATTTGCTTAGTTCAACAAACCATGAAATTAACTGTCTTTTTCTATGTTTTTGTCTTCACGTGCACTGGAATTAATGACAAACTAAATATGGAGTGGTTAAATATTTGAATTGTATTTAAATAAAATCATTACTGGTAATAATGACTAGATGAGAAATAACTGCTAATGGTATATATCATTTTGATTTGTAACTCTTACCAATATGATTAGAGAAATGCATGTAACATCTTATGAAAATGTATGTGATGCAACATCTTATGATGAACCATTGAATGTTATCTTCAATTTTGTGATATATGAAAATGTCCTTGTAATTATTTATAACCTTCCATGTCTAATAGCTTACCATACATTATTATATGATTTATTTGATAAAGGATGTAATGTTATTATAAGCATGATTATCTAATCTTTTATTTAATGACATTGTTTTAACTTTCCAGATCATGATATCGTTGCAAGCTTTTATGTGCAGAAGCCAGTTTCTGTGGTAGAAGAGAATATGTTGCAGCTTTCTGATGACATTTTTGAAGAGATAGGGGTTCCCTCAACCAAAGTAACTCCTTCACTGGTTTCTTTTTGTGAAACGTATTAATATATTTTTTTTGGTAAAAGAACTTTATTATTGTTAATTTTATTTGATATAGACATCGTTCTTATATTTCAAAACCAGGTGATCATCTTGTCTGTGGATCTCTTACCACGTTCAAACATGACAAAAGTGGTGTTTGCAGTTGATCCTGATGGTAAATATTCAGAAATGTCTGCAGCTGCCATTAGTTTGATAAGAGCATCGTTTAAATACTTGGTTATACGCCAATCATATCTCCTGCTCACTACATCCTTATTTGGTATACCCTCCGATTTTGAGGTGCTGAAATTTAAGGGAGGGATCACTATCATTCCAGAACAAAGTGTGTTTCCTTTGCAAACAGTGCAAACACTATTCAACTTTACTTTGAATTTCTCCATTTACGAAATACAAACAAATTTTGGTGAGCTGACAAGTCAGCTAAAGGCTGGGCTACATTTGGCTCCTTATGAGGTTTGTCTTTGTTATTCCTGTCCTTAATGTTTTTGTTGTATGTCTCCTTTTTGTAATTTGTTATACTTTCTTCAGTTCTGATGTTATGTCAAATCTGTTAATTATGGGTTCTATGTGATTACCTCTATATTGTGGGATATCTATCAGTTACAAGTGAACCATGTTTAAGGATGGACTCTGTAAGCAAAAGGAATAACATATAGCATGCAAAGTAAGCTAGCTGTCTTGTGTAAAATCTTTAAATTTAGGAATTCCTTACATAATATACATGTACTTGTTCTTAATACTGGGAGGATTTCAAATATACTGATCTCACCAACCTGATTCTGACTGGGTTTCCTTGTTGGTATGCAGAACTTGTATGTCATCTTATCAAATTCTGAAGGTTCTACAGTAGCTTCTCCTACCACAGTTGAAACGTCTGTCCTACTTGCAGTTGGGATTACACCACCAAAGGAGAGACTGAAGCAACTCGCACAAACCATAATGGGACATCATTCATGGAACCTTGGGTTGAATAACACTCAGTTTGGTAGGGTTAAGCAGGTTCGACTGTCATCCATTTTGCAACACTCCCTTCATGGCACTGGCGGAGGTGGCTCTGCTTTGTCACCTTCCCCTGCCCCTCTACCTCATTCTCACCACCACCACCACCACCATCACCATCGTCACCATCACCACCATAATCACCACCATAATGCGCATGTTTTTCCTGAAACTTCGCCTTCACCTTCACCTACACCTACAACTGGGGAAGGTGCTGCTTCACCTGAATATGGTTCTCCTGCCCCTGCAAGAAGTGTGTATGCCCCAGGGAGAAATTCTTATGCTCAACCTCCATGTCAATCCGGGTACAGAAAGAGATCCAGCCGGAATACTCAAAAACAATTTCGTCGTACACCTGAAGTTGCTCCTACTATTGCCCCACACTATCCTGTTCCCTCACCACAGGATGGACCCTCAGCACACGGTTTTCATTTCTCAGTTCCTGCTCTAAGTCCTTTACCAAACATAGCATTTGCGCATGTCGAGCCCCCTCCTAAGAATGAGCCATCTTCTGAACGTCCCAGCACACACTTTCATGGGCCATCACCATCTTTATGTGAGTATTGTTAATGGCAATTATTTTCATGAGCTAACATATTGTTAGAGAGTTTTACATAATTTTTTGTCTGTGCATTTTTAGTACTATTTGTCATATCTTGGTGTTAAACCTATCTCAGTTTATAAAGGAATTAGAAATTATTAGCTCAATGAAGTTGAGCTTTGAAGGGAAATATGAAAGGAGGAAACTACACATTGTGTGGGCTCAAACTAACTCGTACTCTGCATGTCCTGGAAAAGGTCTTTTGCAACATTTTGCATTGAAGCACACTTTCATGCTCGGGTCATACAGTTATAGAGTCTACTGCTTTCTTTTTGTTTTTGTTTTTATTGTCCCCTTCTTTTTCTAATGGAGGTTTCTAGTTCGTCAGTATCAAATTTAACATTCCAACACTGGATTATAGTCTCGAGAAATGCTAACATGAAATTCTTTGATACATTCTTTTCTATTGAGCAAATTTTGAGAGGGTCCCACTGAAAAGAGCATAGATGGTTTTTGTAGTGAGACCATATATGAAATTCATCTTATGAAGAGAGTTGGAAAAAGTGTGTTACTATGCTCTAGCTCACTTGTTCGTCCTTAGGTTTGATTATTCCCTCCGTGATTACCTGAGCTTTTTTACACTTGGGTTTCATTGGATCTGGGTATTGTCTATACTTGCAATGAATATAATGATTGTTGAAGTTCTTAAGAGTATGTGGGAACTCATTATAAATTACCATGGTTGTGAAAATGGGACCAGAATAGTTGCTTCAATTAAAAAACCAGTGGACTGCTCTTGTGTTTAGTTCATTTGAGGCTAAACTAGCTGGAATTAGTCCATATCCTATACAACCATGATAACTAATTGTTTTCTTTCGTTTTTTATTTTCAATCTTCAAATATTGTCATTTAATCAAAGAAATTCTTCCAACCGAATAAAGAACCTATGTTAGTTACAAAGGTTCATACACAAGGCTTTTATTATCTTCTATCAAACCACATATTAAATCCTTTGAAGGATTTAAAGTTTTATTTGACTTGATTTTTATTATTTTGTTTTAGTTTATCATTTAAATATTTTTTATAATATTATAAATATATACATAATTATTTTCTGTTCCTCGATGTTTTGATTTAGCTGAATCATTGAACCCTAAACATTGTATGCGACCATGAAATATTGATTCCTTTGGACTGAAATTTTGCTTTTGCAGCTTCTGCAGGTTGTGTTGGGACTGTTAATTGGATACCTTTAATGCTTTTAGAAATTTTATTACTTGTATAAGCTGTATCATTCGGCCAGATAAACCAGAGAGTGCTATAAAGATGTGCTACGCAAAGGCTAGCTTCACTTCTGAGTGAATACGAGGTGTTATTGAGAGTGTAAATAGTTGATTAAAAAGATCCAAGAACAAATGTGCCCTTCAAAATAGAGGGGAAAAATCAGACAGTGTATGCTTTTTCAGGTCAAAGTCTTAAAGTGACAGGCCTTGATTACATGCATCGCTGTTGTTCTGTAACGGTAGATGGAAAAAGGAAATGAAAGGAAGAAAAAAAATTGTAACAATCTCCCTTTTGGTTCTCATGGCTTTTAAATTCAATTTGTATTGATTAATAAGCTGGTTGTTTGCGCACTTCCTTAGTTTTTCTTGGAACTTCTTTTACATTTAAATGATGAAAACTACTTTTCAAAAATTTTACATTTGTCAAAAAATACAATCTAGAATATAACAAAAAGCATTCGGGTTACACCATTTATCTTTACAGTGTAATGTTTCTGGGACAATTTAAAATATATTTGTTTTGAAACCGTAAAATTTAAAATCTTCTGAGAATGTTTCAATCAGAAAGCTTTTAAACTTTTGTCTACGTGGAGAAAACATTCAAACTGCAAGAGATTTATTAGGGAAGTTTGGTCTAGAAGCTTGACTTCATTTTTAATGAAAAAACTTGGGGAAAATTCTAAAATGCATTCTCTTTGATTCCGAAATGAATAATTTATACTTGATTTATATGTTCCAAATTATTCGTTTAAAAAACATGCAAAGTAAGATTTAAGAACCTTTCGGAATAATGTAAAATTCATTCAGTGTTCTTTCTGGAAGTGTGAAACAAAATCTTTCCAGAAAGCGAATTATTGCAGAAGCCGAGATGTTTCCCAACTTTTACCAAAAAAAAAATCTCCAAGCATTAACTACTAGTCAAGTTCACACTAGTCAAGTTCACAGAAACTCGTGAAAGTGCTGCTATGTCCCAATTTTTATAAATAAAACGACACATGAAATCTGAGAATCTAAACCAAATAATGCTCCCAGTTCGAATGAGAAAATAGGGTATACAGGCATTTCAAGAAAGTGAACAAGATCTGGACTACATACATCTCTATCTACCATCATAAAATCCCATTCTACCATAATGATAAAGAAAATTATATTTCTAGCACGTAACATAATTAGCTATAAAGATGAACAAAAAGAAAGTGCACAGACAATGTTGGAAGGTTCAGAATTTCCTTTCTCGCAACCTTGAGGTTCTAGAATTTTTCAATCGTGAAAAATCATATGGCTATGACGTTCCTGCTCATGAATGCCTACCAAGCCGAGTGCAATTTTCCTCATCACCCGTCAGAACGCTTCAAGTATGGCTTCCGTTCAGTCGTTTTGGTTATAGCATTGAAGTGATGCACAATTGTACTGTATTTGCAGCAAGTCACAATATTATATTGCACAACACCACGGATGGTTTTGCCAACGTAGTGTCATCCTTATCTAACTCATGGATATTAGAGTAAAATGTATCTGAAAAATTTCATCCACTTGGCAAAAAGGGCAAGATAAATGAGCTCATTTTTGTGATAAGATGGTTCTAATCTGCATCACCAAGCCCATCACTTCCATCACCCCTTTTAGATATGGGAGTAAATTGTGAATTTGGTTTCTTCTTCTGAGAAGCAATTTCAGCATTCTTCCGCAAAACAGCTCCAGGTGATGGATATGGTCGTTGTTGAAAGAGAGGACCCTGAAATTGATAAAGAATTTATAAATCATGTTCAGTTAGGAATGTCAGGAAACTGAAACCAAAAATATTATGGCAGACATATTCTACTTTTCTCTGTTTCTGCATAAAAGGCATCACTGCTACCCAGTGGCACTTGATACTAGCAACACTAGAGGCTAACTTGGCATCAAACAGAAGCTCAATATCCACCAATTCTACCCGTAATCTTTCATTACACAATTTCACCAACTTTTTTATTGTTTACACACGGCATTTTCGTGGATAACTTCATTCAGTTACAAAATTCTTCTGGGTATTAAAGCATCCATGGATACCAGGTTAAAGCATTTTTTTGGTAAAAAATGCATTGAAAAAAATAGACATCAAATGTATCAATAAGAAAAGCAACTACGGAAAAGATAGGAACAAAAGAATTTCTGAAAATAAAAATAAAAAATAAAAAGAACTAATGTACGTACTGTTGCTGTTGTGTCCGCTGCTCGTGGCTGCACACCTTTCAAACCCACGACCCTGAAAGTTATCATACATTTATAATTACTAATCATTTAATCGAGCTTTCTACTATATATATGTGTGTGTATAGCACATACAATACACATACCAGCCACCACGAGGAGCATCAGAATAGGAGCTAGGGTCCATGGGATCCAACTCATCATCCTCTGCATGAGCACGTTTCTTTCCCCCTTTTTTACCTCCCTTGTGAAATGGAGGTTTCGAACTGGTCCTGGGGAAAGCAATTTGAGTCAAAACAATCCTTTATGGCACCAGTAAAGACAAACCGTGTAGATTTCAAGGCAAAACTGTGAGATAACTCATGATGACACTATAGCAACCCAGCCCACAACTCAATGGATCGTATAATTATTGAGCATTGAGCATTTTGGGAATATCAAGTGTGGCAGAGGAGCATTGAGCAAAACTGTGAAATACAAGGGCAGGGAGTATTGAGCATTTTGGGGAATATCTAGGGTGGCAGAGGTCAAGGGCAGAGTAGGCTCTGCACGTTTGATAGATTTCGTTTTCTATTCTGCATTTACATTCTTCTGTGTTATCCATTGTAATGAGAGCTCTATCTCTGCAGTTTTATTGTTTTTATTTATTAATACTGGTTCCCATCAGTTTCTTTTCAAAAGTTCACTTCCCCTTAATTTTCATCAATCATTTCCTCAGAATGCACCTTCCACTGTTTAAATCTAGGAAGTATTATCGCAATATGGAAGAGAACCTAAAAGAAAGTGTATTTTCTATACAAGCTTTTAATCTAAGCATATTGTAGATTTTTCATGAAAGCATAGTGCAGAAAAAGAGAAAATCTAAAAGATGGATAGTGGAAGTTCAAATTTAATATTATATTATTATAGAGGTCCCCAAGCATGTGCAGTAACAAAATTGGCTAGATAACATCAACTGAACAGCAATAAGCTTTTGTTAAAAATTTAATAGCACTACAGATCTTCATACAACTAACCTCTGTTTGCTAGACTTATCTGAAATTTCACCGGAATGCGCAGCACTGCTTTGCTGATTATTCAAACTTGAGGACAAATATTGACATTGAGGAAGATTCAGAACCCTGCATTAGTTCATTTTTTGATAATAAAACCAAAAAAAATATAAGAGATAAACCTTTGCAGCTAATTTAGAAAAAAAAAAAAAAAAAAAAAAAAAAAAATTGAAAATAAATTTAAAAAAAAAAAAAAAAAAAAAAAAAAGTAAGCAGATGGTGTATATACATGAAGAAAAAATTCAACATTAATTTTGCGGGTTTCATTTTCACCAGTGAGCAGGATCTATTGTTCTAGTTTTTTTTGGTATATTTTATTTACAATTAAAGCACATTTTCTAGTGACCTCCAATTACTATTCAAGGTATAATACAGATGAACCAACAAATTACAAGTGAGCAAGATAAGCATCTTTTTGTCACAAATGGTGTTGTAAAGAAAGATCAGCAAGTAATAAGGATTTGCCTTAAAATGACAAAACTAGTGATTGGTTAAGCCTTTGAACAATTTCAGCTACAGCAGTGAAACAAGGTTTGGGTATGCTTAACCCCACTGCATGGAATTAGTATATCAAAATCTAAAGCATGATATCCACCAAATCTGGTTAACTAATTTTGGTTTTCAGGAAACTTTACTTTTTCTCTCAATTCCCTTTGATGTAGTGAGTTAAAATGAATGAGATACCTGTTGTTACAGGACTACAATCATCAATCAGCTGAAAGAAACAGATACATTCTCGGAAAGAATGATCATAAAACAAGCAATAGAGACATTGAATTGAAACCGTGGTTTCTCAGACAACATGAATGCTTTATTTATATCGAGGAAATAGAATCAATACAATAACTTGAAAAGGATTAATCTAAATAAGAAAAATATTATTCAAATGATTGATTTGAAACAATGCATCAACCTAAGAGATCTCTAGAATCTTCTAACAACTTCTAATTGCACACTTATCCTACTAACAACACAATAAATAGAAGAGATGAGGTATTCTCTAATAATAAAGATATGATATGGTAATAAATAAAAACATTCCTAATAATACACACATAATCTAGAAATTCCTCGTTCTAAAATATTTGTGCCTTATCTATATAATTATAACAATAAGAATTCTCCAACATTACCATGGTTGGTTGGGATTATTTCTAAAGAAACAATCGCTTAAGAATAACCCTTCTCCAAAAATAAGCAACCATTTCTCCTAAATAAGATGAACCAAACATATACTAAGACCTCTCAGTAATCATTAACAGTAACAACTCTCTACCTTGTGCAGTGCTTGCAGTAACCCCATGCTTGAACAAGGCCAACACCCCAACCACCACATCCCATGCACCGTGGTAAATTCGATGATTGGTCATACCCATCACCAGCAGGAACTTTGTGAGCTAAATTAGGTCGCTCCCATTGTGATACATGAGTTTTTGTATTGTAGTAATACTTATGACCTGAAATACATAGAAATAATTGGTAAGGTAACTTGAATTCTTAAAACAATGGCAAAAAATATAAGAAAATTCTATCGTACAACTACAACCAAGTCTATGGATAAACTGGCCCAACAAACAAACCAGTCTAAAATGCATTTCACAAGTGTTGAAACATTTTATTTCTCTACCAAGAAACTAAAATATATATTGAACCTTGTAGCATATACTAGTCACTACGAAAATTTGTAATGTTTATATCAAACAACAATTAATGAAGAATCAAATACATTCACTAATTAACAAAACAAAAACATGCAAAAGGGAAGAACAAATAAAAGCCAAATGTTAGAATTGTTAACTATAGGAAAGAGAGACATCAAGCTAAAACCGTGTTTCTGAGACAATACATTTGCTTTATTTATATCAAGAAAACATTAATATAATAAATAAAGCAGATTTGGTATCCTCTAATAATAACAATATGATATAGGAATGAATAAAATGTTCCTTATAATACATATATAATTTAGATACTCTTGATTATATAAGATCTGCTCCTTATTTCTATAATTATAACACTCCCCCTTCAAGTTAGAACATCTCATATGTTCTGCAAATATAATTGATCATCGGTCGTCTTATAAACTTGATGAATATGTCAATCAACTATTCAGTAGAGTTGACAAAATCTAGTGGTGATGTCTCCAAACTCCAGTTTTTCTCATATAAAAGGAAGAAAAGGGTGGTCAAACTTGCCAAGAACGGCCTTAGAGCAGTCCATGCAAACCTAAAAGATTTGCCACAAAAAATAATCCTTCGGAGACCATGGGTCTACCAAGCCAACATAATTTTGAAAAAAGTTTTAAATATCATGTTAAATTATAAGAAAGAGAAAGACATTGAGCTGAGACCGTTTGTTTTTGAGGAAGCACCGTTGTTTTATTTATATTGAGAAAATGAAATCAATACAATAAATAGAGATTTGGTATCCTCTACTAGATATTCTTGATTGCATAATATCTACTCCTTATTTCTATAATCACAACAAGACATTTAGTATAAATCTCTTATTTTTCTCAATAATGTTAAGTATAGTTGTGATGTACTTTTTATCAAATTCAAATACTTTTGATCAATTACACAATTTGAGCACTAAAAAACTTAATGGTTTTACTTTATGGTTTTTAGCAGCAGCAACAACAACAAATGCCTTTCCAACTTCAACAACTAACTTGTTAGGAGTCCCATATTGAGTAGAACCCAAAAATGTTAAGTCCATTTGGTGGGAGAGCCTTATGTACCACATCAAATAGTTTTTTCTACTCAATGTGAGATTCCTTAGATAACTCTAGTGTTGTGATTCTCTCCCTAGTTTCTTATCAAGGTCCTTGGCATAGCATTGAAGAAGGTCAGTGGGACCCATTGAGCCTTGCTTTCTCCTACTAAATTCACCTTGAGGACAAGGTGAATGTGTTCCTTTGAGGGGTTATTATTTGGTAAGTATATTGGGTTAAACTAGTTTCTATTATCGGAGGAGGTTTAGTTAGTAAATGATGGCTAGATAGAATTCAAACAAAAAATTAATAGAGATAGGTATACAAGACTAGGAGGGCATTGATATAAGAGAAATTTTTTCAAACCAAGAATCATGAATCTTCAGAATTTTGATTCTTAAGAACGACTAAATTATGTTTGGTTGGTCAAAAATACTGCTAGGAATATTTATATAAGTTCTCTACAGACCAAAGAGTAATGTGTTATTTTCACTAAAAGTTTTAATTCATTACCACATTAAATGATTTAATAGGAGTAACATGGTAACTTTTTTTTTGTAAAACTTTTATTTTAACTCACGAAAATTGGATTCCCACCTCTCCCATGGGAATGCTTTTTCTAGGGAAACTCGGCCAAAAACCATTTCCGAGAAACATTATTTCTTGGGAATGTTATTTTTTATGAGGTAAACAAAACATGATAAACATATTTTCACAACTTTAGATTCCTAGGAAACTAAAATTTTCCTTCTACCAAACACCCCCTTGGAGTAATTATATTGTAGCCATTCTTTCTCTAATTCTAAAGCAGTGCTATTGATGAACTCATTAGAGTCTCCTTAGAATATAATAAATAAAACTCATATAAAGACCACATGAAACCGTAGCTGAACCTGTTGTTTCATCCAATGACTCCACCCAATGTTCTGTAAGATGTGAAGATGATGGTGATTGCTCAGTTAAGTATGATTCTTGAGGTTTTTCCCATTGACTCTTCCCTGTACTTTCATTATAATAATAACATGCCCCACTTCCAGGATCTTTTGCCTCAACCTACAAGGAAAATTAGAGATTCATATGAGATAGTTGTAAGGTATTGATAAAATTAAGATATTCTCATTGTCCAAACTTATAATGCGCAATAAGATATCATTAATTATATGCCTCCAAACCTACATGAACTTCTATTTTTGAACAAAAATTATTTCATTAGCAGGGTACAGAGTGAAAATCAACATCTAATTTGTTGTTTCTTGTTTGTCAAGCCTAAGGTTCCTCATTCTTCCATAATTCACATACCAAAACTTTCAGTCAATTAGATTTTATTTACTTTCCCTTTTGTTTGGCAAAAATATATACCCAGGATTGTGGTGATGACTAAATATGCAGCAGCTGCAACACCAAAATCTTAATTCTCTCTTTCTTTGTAAAAGTTAGGATTTGATTTAAGAAGTTCCAAGACTGATTAAAAGGTTTTAATAGCTAAAGGCATATGCAAACAATTTTTCCACCCATATTCTATGACAAACTTTATAAAAGTGATAGTGATACACACCCATCCTGGTGGCAACTTTTGATTTTCCGTAACTTCAGCTGCATTGGCTTTCTGAAACTCAAAAACAGGTAATCTGTAAGGTAGTTGAACAGATTGAAAATAATTACTGTAAAACACCTAACAACATGAGAAACTAGAAGTTAAAATTGCAGCGCAATTGAATATCACATATTTCTAACCCAAAATGAAATTTGTAGCCAAAGTTGTAGAATGAGGCTCAGAAATAGACTGTCACCCCCACTTCCAAGGAGGAAAATAACAGAAAAAGAAAAAATAAACAGGAGAAGGAGGGGAAATTGAATATGATAACAAATATAATCTAGACCAATATACATACAAGATCTGCAGTACATGAATTGTCTCCAAGAATACCCCTAGCTCTCAATCTCTGCTTGAGGTACTCAGGCAATTCTTTAGCTGCAGGTTTCTGTTCTGAACATCTATCAAGTATAGGATCAGACTGACTTAAAGCATTGTTACCTACTTCACAGTTCCAAAAGCAACAAAGTTAAGGTACAAGAGTCTGCTGCACGAGTAAAAAATCTTTGTAATTATATTTACCTGCAGTAGTATTAAGTTTTGGACCATCATAATAGGCACCTCCACCAGGCACACCATATCCATTGCCTATTTCTGTGTTACCTGATACAGAAGGCATATAATCCCAATCAGACAAATTGTTACCGTTAAAAGACAATCACAGATGCAATGTTGTTAAAACCATGAGTAAACTCGCATACTCGTGCGATCCCACAAGTGCAGGGGATGCTACAAGCTGAAATGGATGGCGGATCGGGAGAGGCAAAAAAAGTGAGAGGCAAGATGCATATCAAGAAAGTGCTTTATTTTTCTACAATAGTGTTATACCATTTAATGTAGCAACAAGTGAAGAGTTGAACTTTGGATTCTTCCGATGAAGACATCTTAGTTGAAGTTGGAAAGATGTTAGTAGTGGTGTTGCTGCACCTATGGATAATTTGGAGGTTCCTCTAATTGTTGATAATGATGGTCATGGAAAAAATGACATTAATGAAAATGAAGATTAACTGGAGAAGGAAACTTATCCTACTTTTAATATGAATGATCTCCTTGGATTGTTTGTTTGTATTAAACATCTATGAGTTTGTTAGTTATTTTGTGTTGTAAACATATTTTTAGTTGTGTTATGTATTGGATATAATTACTTAAGACTTATTATGAGTTATTTTTATCGTCTATATTATTTTTAATGCATGCACAGGTCTATGAATACAGTTTTCATATCTCAATCTCATAACTCTCACAAGTCTAGTTACGATTCTTGAGTTACGAACTTTTATCCCCCTTTGACAACATTCTATAGATGAAATTATTAGTATTAGTGATGTGTTTCAAAGAGCTTATTTATAGTTCATTTACGCTTATTTTATGACATAAGCACCTCTATAAGTATTTGGAAGAGCTTAATGAAAAATAGCTATCATATGTTTACAAGCTTTTTAGCTTCTCTCAATAAGCTCTCTAGGATAGCTTATGAAAAACACTTACAACTTGTATGGAAACAATTTAGCCCCACTTCATCTTCAATTATTGAAACAAATTATAAATAAGTGTTTACATGATAAGTAATTATTCAATAAGCACGTAAGTAAGCTGCTTACTGTCCCAAAAGACCCTACAATAGGGTAAACTTATAAAGTAATACCTAATTCCATTCAAAGAACCCCCAGAGGTTGCCTGAAGATTTCCTGTGGTTAATCCATTCAAAGAGATCTAGCTGTTCCTTTGGGGGAATTACTGCGTTAAGGAACAAGGCCAGTCCAAATTCCTTAAGGGTGCACATATTAACTGTCTTTCTTGCTTTTCCTTTCATAAACCTTATAAATCCAACATGATATTGAAGTCGTAAGATCAACCTCAAAATATCTCCTTTATTATTAAAACCAAAATTTTAGATCTGGATTTATCATTTCATAATTTATACTCTCTCCCAGTTGATAGATGCTGCCCATTTGTTTACCCACCTATCCTCTCCTCTCCTCCCACCTGACGCTCTCCCTTATGTAAAGATCCATTGAGGAAGACCTTTACAGAGGTACGAATGGTACTCTAATATATACACATATATATTTCACATAAATAAGATAGTTATATATTTCTCTTGTTAAAATTCATTACAACAACTCAGGGTTTTCATATTTGTATCAAGGGGATAGACACATGATTTATTCTTCATTTTGATAAAGATGTAAGATGTTGATTAAATGAAAGAGACAACAAAATGAGAAAAGAAAGATTATGAGAAAGAAAAGTCCTTAAGAGTTGAGCATCCCGAAGTCCAAATGGCAAAAGAAGATGGTGCAATCAATGTACAAGGAAATTAAGTCATAAATGAAGGTAAAAGTATAAAGTAATATCAGTCCACCAATAACATCAAGCCACCAATGCCACATTATCATTGAACTGGAGAGAAAGGAAGCAAAATGGTACAGAAATAAGAACACGTTGGTTAAGTAAACTACAGACCTTCTTCCACACGTGCAGCTTTCCCACGCTTCACAGCCATTTCAGCCCTATGCTCTGTGGCCATTTTCAACAGATGCTCCTGTTTTTTTAAAAAATAAAAACAAAAAATAGAAAACCTCTGTCTAAATCTCCTACTCTTATAAAGAAATAAAATTAATCCCAATCACATTTTTGTCACACACCTTCAAAGCACTGGGGTCACGTCGTTCTGAGAATACATCAAAATTATCCTCATTAGGAGAAGCAGCAGCAGCAGCAGTTCTTCCCTCTCTAAAATGGCCAAACACAAACATCTACCTCAACATCCCACTAAACCACTAACATTTCAAGGAAGCATTCCACATAATTGAACAAAGGATAACGAAAACCAACACACACCTTTGACTCCTTATGACATTTTGCATCGCAATTTCCTATCAATAAAAACAAATCCAAAACAGCCAGAACAGTCAAATGAAAAATAACCAAACGAAAAACGATAGCAAGAACTTAAAAGACGGTCCACAATATCAGCACAACAACAATTGCACCCACATTTCTCCACAATCTCAAATAACCCAAAACAACAATGTAAAACCTTGCACAAGAGATAGCAACATACTTGTTCGCGCAGCACTGCATCCTGAGCAGCAATATCAATGTCGCGCGAGCCATTATAGTAGTTGGAAGCGGTGTTATTGGAAACGGTCACTGTGGCATCATCGAGTCTAGTGTTCTGAGCAAGGTTAGAATTGGAAGGGTCAATTTGTTCTTGGTGCATGGTTGGTTTAACATTGGGAATGGCCTCTGAGGTTAAGGCATAGTGTGAAAGGGTTCCGTGGGCATAGTTTGGCCACGAAGGAACACCTGGAGGTAGTGGTTCATCTTCGGAATTCTCCATAGCTTCTGAATTTGCTCTGGTTAACACACCACGAACACGTGAAATCACAATATTGATTTCATAAGGAACATGAGTGAGGATTAACGAGAAATAGAGTGAATTTGCGCAGAATCAAAGCGTGGAAGTAGAATTTGGGAGGTAGAATTGGGAATTTGTGAAACAAAGAAAGATTGAAGGGTAAAAAGAGAAGAGAGTTTGGGTTGTGATTGTGAATGTAATAACTTAGAGAGAGAGAGGGTTAATGTGTTCATATGGTGGATGAAGCAAACTACAGCGGAAAATACTTTCTGCACCCCATCATTTTTAAGCTGCAGCCCATCAATTTTTTAAAATACCAAAAATAACCTTATTGTTTTGTTTCAAATTTATAAATAAATTTCTTCAGAAATATTCTTTCGGAAAATATTTTCTAAAACGTAAATTTTATGTTTTGAGAAATATTTTCTGGAAAACTAATTCCAAAACACTGAGATGTAAAATATACATTTTAGAAAATGTTTTCCAAAACCTATTTTTAAAACTTATTTTCAGAATGTTCCAAAAAAATATTTTCTAAAAAAGTTTTTTCCGAAAAGTTAAATTATAAACATAGAGGCATTTTAATTATTTCGTGATGAGGTATAGGTTAAAAATGATGGGGTGTAAGAAGTTTTTGCCAGCACCCTATACCTTTTCCTTGTAGAGAGCTGTATTATATTTACTAAAATACCTTTATAAATTATTTAAATGAAACAAAATAATTTATGGTTTTGGAAGGCGTTAACAGCTTGTTTCGTCAGAATGGTTCATCCAATTTCATATTTAATATTTCTAAAAATTTGTAATTATTTTCTTCGTAACAGTAGATTGAAAAATATATCAATTTTTTCATTTTACTTATTTTTTATTTTTTAAATTTTAAATTATCAGTCTTCTAAATTTTAAAATATATGAATTGGTTAAAATGAAGGTTAACATTGTACATGAATCTTATTTTCAAATTTACTTATTGTTTCATTTTTCAAAATTAAAATTGTTCGTCTTTCGAATTCTAAAATGTACCAATTTGTTAATTAAAAGTTAACATTGCCCGTGACCTTAAAAATTTATCAATTTACTAATTAAAATTTACACTTTTTATGCAAAAAGAAAAATGAGAGAAGTGCCCGTATACTTTGTGGAAGTAGTGCACTTGAAATAATACATTGTTATTTGAAGTTACAAACAAACCAAATAAATGAATAAGCATAGTGTCTCACAATGAAAAAATATATGCTTACTTCATGAGTAAAATGTGGTTTGGTTATGGAATAAAAAAAATGTTGGTTATGTTGTTGTTTTTTTAGCTTAACTATAAAATAGCTCATCTATAAGCATAGTGTCCATTATAACGTGTTAAAGATGTTGGTTTATTACGTACATTAAATGGTTTAGTAATAGATGGTTTTTTTTTTTTCAGATTAACTAAAAAATAACTCATATGTTTCAAAAAAAAAGTGTTACATGTATTTATAATGTGTGAAAATAGCTTGAATAAGAATATTAGTTTTCTTTTAAGATTTAAAAAATGCAATTTTTATTTGTAAACACATGAGAACAATATTTTCATAAATACTTTTTAAAACAAATTAAAAGTTAGAGAAATATTTACTTTTAATATTTTTATATTGATTTATTTAATAATAAAAATTAAGTCTAGTTCTTATTATGAAGATAATTATTATAAAATATAACTCATTATTCTTAGTTGTGTCCAAAATAAACAAGTATATATAATCTTCTACTTTTAACTAGAACGTTGAGTATATTTTTTAAAATAAAATAACTCCTCAATGATAATTAAATTACAAGGTTTTGATTAAAAAATCATTGCTTATTAAAAAAAATTTAAGACAAATATAAATAAAGTTTACTATTTTAAACATAGTAATGTTATTTCTCGTGCAAATTATGACTCACGGAATTTAAAAAGATTGTTATAATAAAGCAAGTATCATTACATTCCTCATTTTCATTAATATTTTTTCTTTAAGGTTGTATTTTATGTAAAGATGATGAGAAAAAAAAGTCTTAGAAAATACCTTTTTAGTTATTGTGAGAGTTAGAGAAATTATTATTCTTTATATATGATCTCTATCTATATTTAAGTATAAAGATGCATTAAATGTTTTTTCATATAACATTAAGTGTATTACTTTTTTTCTTCAGGATAAAATGTTACTTTTTAGGTTGCATTTATTCATCTTTAAATATAGAGATATATTGCATTTATCCATCTTAAAATACAGAGTTGCATTAAATACTTTCCATAAAACACTGATTGTATTATTTTTTAGCACTTGAGTTGTATGGAGTTTATATTTGATAATTTATATATATGAGACAGATTCACAATTTGTGCAAGGTTGACATATAATTATATTAGAAAAATTGTTGGTATGGAGCAACTTTAGTGCACTCCTCAATTGTTTTATTTAAATTAACATATATTCCCAACATCCTCTCACAAGATGAAAGAAAAAGGAACATAATTTGTACATATAAACTAAACATTTATAATATACATTATTAAAGACCGTGTGAGAGATATTATGTGTTTGTTGATTAAAGAAAGTATCTGCGTCTCTCATAATAAAATTATGTTTTATACTTTGTTACATAACACTTTGTTAAATATTTTTTTAAATATTTGATGATCATAAACAAAATGACCCTTTAAGACCACCAACTTTAACTCCAAGAGCTTAATCAAATATGGTTTGTATATTGTTATATTGCTACCTCATTTTGTATCTTGACCTAGTTGTATGTCTCAATTTTTGTCTAACTTGATTTGGTCCTCAATGTGAAGTACCTGTAACAATTCTAAGGTTGAAGTCATTATAATATTATTGTTTAAGGTTTTGTTTGGCTGGGAGAGTGGATTTAAGGGAATGAATTTAAGTGGATTGTATGTGAATGAAAGAGTTATTTTGATTAATTGATGGATGATAAGATTTTAAGGGATTTAAGAAGAATGATTATGTAAGTTTGAGAATGATTTGATAGATGTTATAAATTTGTTTTAATTGATATATTTATGAAATTACCAATTGACCCTTGTGACATGGCAAATCCTAAAACCACTTAAAGGGATATTTTGTAATTTTCAAAGTTATGACATACTTATAAAGATATTTCATAATTTTCACCTCATTTACGAGGGTTATTTCGTAATTTCAAATTACATCCATTCAAATCTCCTCAGATGATGGAGAATACCATTCTGCAAATCCCTTCTCATCTATTCTCTTAAATTAGGTCAACCAAACAGAGTTCATATCCCAAATCCATCATCTTAAACATTAAATTTTTTCAAATTAATTCAACTAAACACACTCTAAATATATAATAATAAAGATTTGTTCAAATGTATTTTTACCATGAGTATCCATTATTTATACTAATTTTCATAATCCCGTGCATGCATGAAATTTTGCAAAAATTCAAGTGGGTCCTAATTGTGATTTTAAGACATGTTTAGACAAAATATAATTGCTTAATTATTTGAAAGAATATGTATTAGTTGAATCTAGGATTTAAATGTTAGAATATGAGGTTTATCTAAATTAAAAGTAACAATTCATTTATCCAAAAGTAACATCTCATTTATCCAAGATTAAGTCAATCATTTGAAATGACATCGATTAATATCCGTTGATCATAATGTTATAGATTTTGGATAATAAGAACATCAAAACTTTTATTACATTTAATCAATTAGTTGAATAAACTCGTGTACTAATATTTATATAATTTTCAAATGAAAATCATTTCTTAAAAATAAATTAAATATGATTTGAAAAATATGCAGAAATATACATTCTTTGAAAGCTAAAAATAATTTACAGTTGTTTTTCATTAAATAAACATGAAACTATTTAATAAAGCGCGCTAAGAACTATTTTATTTTGATTTTTTATCAAGATATTTCATTTTAACAATTATATTTGAATTTTAAAAACAAAAGATTTGCCGGCAATGTCTGTGTCACTAGGTGATTTTTTAAGAATTATATCTCTAGAAATATTATACTCAATAATATTATAATTATTTTTTTATAAAAAAAGTTAAAATTTACATAATTAAAGATACAAGTATCTGCTGTTAAAATCTGTAATTACAAAGAAATAAACCTTACTCAATTATTTTTAATATTATATTTTAATTAGACAATTTATTCCTTTATAAATTAAAATAAATTTTTATTCAATAAAATAAGTAATTAAATAACTCATTTTATTAAAGAATAGTTATTTAATTTATTATTAAAAAATATTATAATATATATTTTTTAGTATCATCTTTACAGAATTATATATTATTTTAAAATTATTGTTTCTATATTTTTAAAATCATTTTACAATAGTGTCATATTTCAATTGAACAATTTTATATTTTAATAAATAAAAATAATTATTTATTTAATAAAATAAATAATTAAACAATTTCTCTTTATTACAAAACATTTAAATATTTTTTTAAAATAACTGTTATATAATTCTTTCAATATTATTTTTACAAAATTACACACATATATATATATTAAATTGTATTATTTTCTATTTGTTTAATTAATTATTCATAAATATAATAAAATTATAAAAAAATGTGAATACACATGTTTTCACTGATATATATATATATATATATATATATATATATATATATATATATAATTTCAACTGTATTATTTTAATACAATAAAAATTTGTTTTCTAATAAGTTTTTTCTTTAAAAAAATTGTGTTTCAGTTTTATATAATTATTCTATTTTCTTAAAAATTATAAAATAAAATCCTTTTCATTTTTCGGAAAATATTTTTTCATATTTGCATTTTCATGAAATGCAAGAAAATGTTTTGAAATTGAGCCTTATGTGATAAATACTAACAATCATATATTCTGAAAAAAAGAAGAAAAGAATAAGGTGTTTTATCTTGTCGGCGCAACCTCAAGTCTCAAGAAATTACGCGGCACGGGGTCCACACCGAGAAGAAAGAAAGAGAAAAAATGAAATGAAAAAAAGAGGCAAATTGTCCTATAAAAATTTCTAAACCTCATTGGTTTTCCTCCTTCTCAAAACTCCGAAACCGTAACCCTCTTTCTCATCTCTTCAGCACCACACTCTCCCTCTCTGGTTTTGAACTCAAAATCTTCGCGAACTTCTTCTTGCAATCGCCATTGATATTCTGTGTACGAACCTTCTCGATAATCTCTGAATGTCCTTCTACGAATATTCCCACTACAACGCTAGATTTTATGTTTCTGTGTTTATGCATGGATTATTATTAGGTTTTCCTTTTTTGGATTTTTTTTATCCGCGCTTTTGACTTGTGTTAAACGCTATAATCGATCATCAACTTTGTGAACACTTTACCTGCACTTGTTTGTCATATCTTAATCGAAATGTGTGTCTATTGCTGTGGTCCGAAGCTTTATTCTAGGTACTGCTGTTAAATTTGCAGTGATAAAACTGTGTTTCTTTATTGTTTTATTGAGTTGGATAAACTTTTTATTTTCTGTTGCTTTGTTAGTTCCTGATGATCAGTGTGTCTGTGTTCTAGCATTGTGTTTGGATTACTTCAAACCTTCGATTGACTTAGTTTGTTGACACCGTATTATGCGGCTTGGTGAAAAGGAGTTGTCCGTGCGCTGAAGAAAGGGGAATTGATGTGCTTATGGTGGGGAGGGTTTTGTGTGCATTGGTATTATGAGAGCATTGTGAAGAATGACATAGGAATCGAGCAATTTGCCTTTGTTTGCTTTAAGATTAAAAAATATTTCTTATGTGATTGCATGCTATTTTTAACATGTGAATGTATTGGCAAATTTATTTTCTGGCACGTGTTAATTGTAGAGGACTAGCAACTGTTTTGATTATCTATACCCTTTTCATTGCATATTGCAAGTCAGATGGTTTTGTTTTGTCTATTATTGTAATCAAAAGCTGCTAAAACAGTTTGTTTCGCCTTAATAAAGTGTCTGTCCAAAGGCATTAGCATTAGAAGGTTGAGTTGTTATCTGATCACATCTATTTGTTGCCTTTGGCAGCTTATACATGCACGGTGTGGGTCCATTTCAGTGAAGTGTCAATTTGCAGATTAGCATTCATTTACTGTGTGTTGATTTTAGAGGTTAGCAATTTGCTAAAAGGATGTATTATTCTCAATTTGCATTTCTAGATTCTATTGGTGGTTTTAGGAGGGTGTCTTTGGTAGATCTGCATAGAGTTGATGTGCTGCATCTATATATATTATGTTAGCCATCATTGATATAATTTTTGACGATTTATTTTCTCTTCCACTCGTGTCTCTCATTTCTTACTAATTTATTTGTTATGAATAGTTAATATAAGCGTTCACAAAATAGAATAAATATTCAATTCTTAAACTATTCATAATTAATAATAAAAACTTGTAGCACGAATAGAAAACATGCAAGTAGTTGCTGGTTAGCATCTGGACAGTAAGAGAAAAAAGAAAATGAATAATTGCTAATGATTAAAGAAGAAGAAAATAGATAGTGGGTGAAAGAGAAAAGAGGTAAACAACGAAAGGAAAATATATGTAAAAGTGGAAGGAGAAAGGCAACCAGAGGCGTAGAAAGAAAAAAAAAAGAAAAGAAACAAAGCACAAAAATGAAGAAAGAAATCTGTATGAGTGGAACTGAGCAGGTGATCGGAAATGGAATGGGGCACTGGAGAAAAAGAAGAGATAGCGTGGAGAGTGATCGTGTGTGAATGAAGGGGTCAATATAAGGTGTGTATAATGTAGTGACCTAAATCTGGTATAGTGCACTATTGATAACCTAGCGAGATTCCATGTTCAAAACTTGGAAATTTCTCATTCATTGTGGATTTACCCCATCTATTAGTGTGGATTGACCTAAATATGGTTTGCCAATAGATGCCAACAAAGGTTCATATATAATGCATGTGGGCATTTATTATTGTAAAACAATCATAGTTTATGCCAATAAGTTCAATTTTGATTTCTATCTCTTGCCATACTCAATTGTTACGTGAAGAAGGAATATTCCTGCCACTATCTTATACAATATTAATGTGAATAAGGAAGGTGAGGGATCAACATATCTTTTATTGAGTATGAGTTGCATCTTGTTGTGAATATATTTTCTTCTTTTAGACTTGTTAAAGGAGTTGAAGTCTAGCTTCATTTCTGTTATTGGGCAAATGCTATATGATTCATATGCATCCCCAGGCATTGACACATGTTATGTTTGTAATGCTTTAATGACGTTGATCTTAAGGCCTTAACAATATTGCTCAGAATTTGGAACAATTTCTTGATGATGATCAAGAGAATGCCAGTTGTTTACACATTTCTGTAATTTTTCTATTATGTGGATAAAAAACAGCTGTTTTTTTATTAACAGATTCTACTTTATGAATTCATTTTAAATAATAGACTGTTCCTTTTTTTTTTGTCAGGACTGCACTGCTCATTTTCCTTGGACGAGTGCTATTCTAGCTGGATTTGTTGGCGAATTCTGCTGTGATCCTTTTATGCAGAGCTATCTTTGTATTTTAGAGTATACTTGTAATTGAAACAGTTTCAGATTTGAAAACATTATCTTGTACACCTGTAAACATTTAATATTTTAGTGTTACTATATCAAAATTTATCAACTTTGGTGTTGCCTGATGCTTGTATTAAACTGATTCTTGCTTTAGTTTCTTTTTTGTGTTTCCACCTCTAAATATGTACTTGAATTCACATGAAATCTTGTAGATATATATTGGTTATACGTGGGAAAAAGGAGAACTGACTTCTTCATCTGAATTGTTGGATAAACTTCGTACACAGTGAAGAATGGAGACTTTAGCCCAGCTGGAAGCAATGTGTGAGAGGCTTTATAACTCGCAGGATTCTGTTGAAAGAGCACATGCGGAAAGCACACTGAAATGCTTTTCCTTAAACAGTGACTACATTTCACAGTGCCAATATGTTCTGGATAATGCATCCTCTCCGTATGCATTGATGTTGGCAAGTTCGAGCTTGTTGAAGCAAGTGACTGAGCAAAGCCTTCCTTTACAGCTCCGGATTGATATTCGTAATATTCTTGCTTGCAGATGATTATGACTAGGAGTATTTTGGGAGCTGTGCATATTTGGCTTGGGTCTATGGGAAAAATATACATGATTTGTCTATTTCCTAAAAAGAATTTACCGAGTGATGTTTCGGCGTTATGAGTTACATTCTAAAATACTTGTTGACTTAATTTTGCATGTATGGAAGTGTCTGTTCCAAAATTGGTATCAACTTATTTTGTGGATAATCTGACTTCTCTCTTATTTCTTTTTCCGGTTGTTTTTGGGGGAGTCGGGTTCAGTATTTTGGATTACCTTGCTGTCATTTTTCCCTCACTGTGGTTGCTCCATTTCCTCTTCTCTTTTAACCCAAATTGATTAGTTTGCTATTTTTTTTTTTTTTGAAGGAAACTACCTCATAAATTATCTGGCAAGCAAAGGACCAGAACTGGAGCCCTTTGTTCTTGGATCATTGATCCAACTCTTTTGTCGCATTACAAAGTTTGGTTGGCTTGATGATGACAAATTCAGGGAAGTTGTTAAGGAGGCAACGGACTTCTTGAGTCAGGTGACACATTATGATTTTATAATGTAGCTACAGTTATCTGAGTGGGCCATTTATACATCTCAGAGCTATGAATGTAAAGATTTAACGTATGGAAGTCCATATATTTCCCCGTGTTTGTTTCAGCATCCAGTATGTGCATCAGCATTAAAATTAAATCATGTACGGTTTGCAAGAAGTATCTAAACATGCTTAGGCATTAATGATAACATTTAACATCATGTTTGTTCTTATTATTTTCCCTATCAATGAATAATGTGCAGCTTAGTTTTGTTACTTCTTTACTATGCTATTAAGCATATCGTGACTTCTGATTTTAGATTCTATCCCTCATGAATTAAAGGTCATTGTAAAGTAGTTATTGTAGGTCTATGCTTTTTGACCATGCTTAGGTTTCTTGTTTTGTTCTTCAAGAGTGCTTGTTGTCCTTTAGGTTTTTTGGAAGTTGTAATTGTTAGAGTTTTTTCTCTTTCCCTTGGACTTTGCACAACTTCTCTGCAAAATGCTGGACATTATGTGTAGGAATTCTGGATTATTTTGGAAATTGATGGCAGCAGCCCGTACCAAAGTCAAAGCTTCAAATTTTGATTGGTCTTAAATAATTAATGGGGTTAGTGGTAATGACATGATATGGATTATGTAAATGTTACCATAAAATGCTCTTTCTAGATTTGTTTTTGTACAGACTTATCTTTTGTTCTGTGGTGATCTTTGGTCACGGGGTTTCAAAAAATAACTAGCCATATGTATTGAGTGATGAAGTTTGCGAGTCCATCTATAATCTTTGATTCAAACACATGTTCGTATATGTCTTTATTGCTGTTTAAGACTTCATATTGATTTGCTTTCCTTCACCATCTACTAGATGCAACACTTGAACTATAGGAAAATCACATTGTTACAACAAAAACACACAATACAAGCTTTGTTGCTTGCTTTCCCTTATCCTCCTTGAAGAACTTGTTTTTGGTGCACTTATTGGAAATAAACATTTTTCTAAGATTTGTTTTCTTATGATGATGGAAAGGGTGTATTTAGGACTATAGGAAAGGGGAAGGTAGTTGATATAGTTAGGATTAGTTAGTTAGGGAGTTAATGAGTTAAATAATAGGAGAATGTAGGGGGAAAGAGGAAGGATGTTGATTGTGTAGATTGAGCATTAGCTATTTGTGAAAGAACTAATCCTTTGGGAAGGGTCAACCTTTGAAGAGAGAGTGCTCTCCTATTTCTTTGTTCTTTTCATCCTATTCAATAAAAATCTTTAGTTTCTTATACTTTCTAATTCTTGGTTCCTCGCAGTATCAAATTGAATTCTACGCCTCTTAACAAACTGAAGGTACTCAAATGGCTATAAATGAAGCCGACATGCGAGATTCCCCTTCAAATTATCCTTTTTTTTTTAACAAAGGAAGCTTCCTAATTAAATATATCTACTTGGTTTAAGTAGGAGTCCAATGCAGATTTGGTCTTCTATTTTCTAATATTTGACCTGCTAAAACATAATTCTGTTCATCATCTATTGTAATTTAGTTATTTTTCAGCTTCAAGTTATGTGTGACATAAACCATGTCATTCTTCTTTTTTGGATGCAAACAGTTTCTTCCTTTTGAATGTATAAATAAATGAATTTTTGAAAATTATATAAACCAAATAAATAAACTTATAAACCACAAATAACTTGATATTTCAAATGAGCTCTAGTCATGCTCACACCCATAAGAACTGCAGGTCAAGCTTAAAACTTGAATAGCAAAGCTCTTCAACTTTGAAGTTCCATCCCCAAACATGTCCCACCATTGTCCATGAAGCATAGCTTTCCTACAATCTTTTGCATTTTCCATAGAGAAATATCCTTCAGCATAATGAAAGTCATTAAGTTGCACATTATTTTTTTTTCCATTTTGGAACATCCTTTAGGAATTTTCTCATGCATATATAGAACCCCTTTTTTTACCTCAGGATCATCATTTATGAAATTAGGTTCATATTGCAAGTAGGGCTTAAGGTAATATGCAATCAAATATAATTAGTTAATCGGATATAAATAGTTCAGAATCTTATTATCCTACCTTTCATTAATTATTTTCCAAACAGGTCCGAAACTATGAAAATGACAATGATGCTATGTTAGAAATAATTACACAAACAAATAATTAAATTTTAAACGAGAGAAGGTTTAGAAATTATACCTTTTCCAAATATTATTAAAGTTAAATATGATCTTCTATTTTGCACAATCCATCTCATATGAAACCCATTGCAAGTTTTACATCTAAATCCACTAATTAAACGACAACCATAAGAAGGGCAATAACTTTGAGCCAAGTGGTTACATTCTTCTAAAATTGACTATCTAATACCACATTCTTAAGTTTTCTACCCTCGTTTGAAGTTCCAAACTTGCTTGTTTTCCACTCTTCATAGCCAAACAAGCTCATCATTGACGCTTTCAGCTCATGAAGACATGCTAGATTCAAATAAGCTGTGACAAATCCAGTCATATTCAACCTTATCAAGTCTCTTCCTTTGGTGAACTTCTTCAACATGCTGATTATCATTGCTCTATCATAAATGTAGGTGGTGATCCTTCTTCCCTTCGTGATAGTAAGTTGATGGAACGTCAAATGTTTCTCAAAGTCTGTACTAGATCAAATCAATGCTATGGGCAACCCATGGAATCCAATACAAATGCTCCTCGCATTTGTGTCAATAATTTTCCAATTGCCTTGAAATTTGCAACATTTTTAGTAACCACTTGCACTACATTCTCCTCTAACAAATTCCACACCAATTCGACATCTTAAACAATTTATAGTTTTTAAGGTGTGAGGTTTCTAATAGACATAGAAACATAGTCCCTTTAGGGTTATTCACCAAGGAGTTACAACTTGGACATCTTTTATCTGTCCATCTATTAGACATAATTGTGCAACGAATTGTCTCACACTCCTCTATGTACACTTCAAGGATTAGATCAGCTTTTTGCACGCTTGTTTCGAAAGTTTTTCTTTGATGTCATGATAAGATGGAGGTTTACAACCAACATCATCTCCCAATCATCTGATACATTTTTGCAAAAAGCTAGATATCTAATAACATTGAATGGAATGACACTTGTGTAGAAAATATCACCAACTGGAGCATCAACTTTTTCTTTATTCATTTTTTGTACAATTGATTTTAAAGTAACTTGAACAACATGACTAAATTTATCCTTTCCATTATTTTAATGTAATACTACTATTTTTAGTGGTATACATCCATTCACTCTGCTCATCATCAAACGCTTCAATGCTATTGAACCTTCTTTTCTTCATTGATGCTTCCTTAGCCTCTACCACAACTTTCATCATTACAATTCTAATTTCTTCTGATTAAGCCACAAGGTTCAAAAGCATATCTAGTTTCGAGAAGATGGAGCTTGCATTTGAAAATTTCTCAATTGAATGTCTTTGAACAATAATTACATAACTTTTTTTCCATAGTCCAAAACATCTATTCCATGTTTCCATTTAACATCTGTGCTATTATGTACCCACATGAATATTTATAATAATTATAAAGTTTTTTATATTATCATTCTTAAAAAAATATTTTTAAATTTATTGGGAGTATGAAAATATCATAAATTAGATGAAGGATAGGATAACAGAAGATTTTGGTTGATGGAATCAAGTTCTATTAACCATCACAATCCACGATGTTGAGTTTTGGATACGTTGACCAGTTTATCTGGTACTGGCATGTGGTGTTTGAGGTTTTGATTGTGTACATGCTGTTTTTACCCTAATTATTAATTATTAGTATCTTCTTTTGTTTTACAGATCTAATTGCTTTGAATTTAATCTGACCTATTTATACTTTTAGCAGGCACAACATCATTATGCTATAGGTTTGAAGATATTGAATCAGCTAGTTTCTGAGATAAATCAGGTCAGAATCAATGCTTATTACAACAGGAAGTAATAGCTTGCTTATGAAAAGCAGTGCACTTGCTGCATCTATGTTAGCGACAAAGCCTTTGTTTTGCACTTCTTAGGACTGCACTTTTATTTTGTTATGCCCTTTTTTGAATTGTTAATCTGCTTTGCCTGAAGTCAGTGATGGCTTTGTGGTATGAAGTTTTGAGGTATTAATGATGAATATTTCTGTATTTTCACATTTGACTAAATTTTGAGATTTGAGCATCTATTATATATGCGTATTAGGAACTATTTGTTTGCATTTTGTCTGCTTTGTTTGGTTTAGCTGCTGCTATCTGGTAGACTGCTTGACATGGGATATCAAAACCGTGAGTAATCAATATTAGCATCATATTGTGTTGTTATATGGTTTAGTACCAATCAATGCACGAAGTTGGTCCTCATATTAACCCTATCCACCACTTTGGCATTGCAAGGTTAATGTGTATAGAGCAGACTTGATGCCTCTGAAGAGTAGTATTATGTCGGGACTATGTTACTGCAGAAAAACTGTACTTAGATCCTGCAGAAGCACTGATGTTTTAGTATTTTTATTTCCTTATTTTGTTTCTTTGGATATGTAGACTTCTTGTTGGTGTTGATTCATAGCTAAGCAGATATTTATTTATACTAAAAAATGTTTCATAAATTCTGTACTGTGGGTGTATATATTGTCTTGCAAGACATTGAATTGTATTATTTATTTTAATATCACTGTAACAATATAAATATTATATTTGCTTAGAACTTCTTTGCTCATATTTTGTTGCTACCTTTATTTGTTTTATTGTGTATTTTCAGCACAATCCTGGATTACCTGCTACTCGTCAACGTAGGATAGCTAGCTCTTTCAGGGATCACTCACTTTTTCAGATATTCCAGATATCATTAACTTCTCTGTTCCAGTTAAAATCTGATGGTATATCATATTTTTGTTTTGAATATGATTATATGCATTTATTCATTTTCAAAGTTCTAAACTATTGCCATGCTTTGAATTTAGTAATTGTGCTTTGTTTTTGTAAAAAAAATCAGTTGGGAGCAAGTTGCAGGAACTTTCTCTTATGCTTTCCCTCAGTTGTTTATCGTTTGATTTTATGGGGACATCATATGATGAAAGTTCTGATGAAATTGGTACTGTTCAGGTATAATCTGTATACGTAGATAGTTGTTTGCTTTTGTCTAGTCAGCAGTTCTTGACCTGGAATTGGCACTGGTTATGCAGGTTCCATCGGCATGGAAGCCTACCCTAGAGGATTTCTCAACACTGCAAATATTTTTTGATTATTATGCACTGAATCAAATGTTTTCAAAAGAGGTTTGTTTTTGTCAGTTTATTGCATCTGAGAATGGAGCCAGTGCTTTAAAACTTTTATGATAAACTATTTGTTTTGAGTGCTGCATTTTGTTTGATTTTTCGAGGAATTAACCTCACTGTTATTAACTTGGGTTTTTGTTTGGTGTATAGAGAGAATATTATTTGAGATCTTAACTCCTTTTTTTGTTGCATAGGCTATGTTTACTGGATAAAATGTAATTTGTCTGAATTCAGGATGCAAGATTAGAGGCAAAATCTGAGGAAATTCTTTATTTCTTATTATGATTAGGAATAGTGTTTATATTGTTACAGGAAGTTCCAATTAGTTACCATTTGCAGCTGATGTGACACCTAGCCAACTTCTATCTAAAGCCAGCTGAGGTGATACCTGATTGACGTGTGTGTGTGTGTGTATATATGTAATGTATGTATGTATGTATGTATGTATACATATAAGGTTCATATGAAGGCCCACTTCTACAATGCACAGGCCCAATAGTGCAGTTATACTTCTAGGATTCTACATCTACAGTATATCTCTAATATAATTAAATTGGGTATTTGGGGCCAATGTTCTTGGGGGAATGTATTCTGGGTCATGTCTGCTGCATAAATATTTATTTTTTCATTGATCTTTGTGGTCTTATATAGCTGTGAACTTTTAGATATGAATTATTGTAAATCCTGCTGTCATGGACCAGGTCTCAAAAGAGCTTTAGCTTTTATGTGTATGTCTATGATTGGTTTTATACATTTATATGCTAGGGTTCTTTGGGATTGAATTATGGAATATAGACAATGCAAAACCTACCTTTACATTCTGCCTATATTTAAGTATGGAAAATGGTTCAGGATTCTACTGTATTCCCTCGTGAGTCTAACACAAGCAAGGCTGGTGTTTTCACTTTTTGCTGTTTTTTTGCTACTCGTTCATTTTTTTTTTCTGTGATAAATGTTAAATAGGTGCATGGATAATGTATTTTGGTGGAAGACAAGAAAATAAAATTTCCTAATCTTGGTAGACAATTTCACCCCCTACTTTTACTATATGCAGCATGAGACTTTATTTTCTGCTTTATTTGACTTTACCTGTCTATATTATTTTTTTCTTTCTCAATGCGATAAACTTGTCTTTACAAGAAGTATCTAATTTGTAGTAAAGTGTATTTTTTCTCCGTATGCCTTTTCATTAATATGCTTTTGGTTTAACTTTCTTGTTGATAGAGTTTATTTTGTCTTCCCAAAATGCTTTTACTTCTGATTGTGGTAACCATAAATTGTTGCTGCTTTCAATACTATTTCATGGTTTGTTAACTTCTTAACATATAACTGGTATATGTTTTATTTAAGTTCTTGTTTATTGTTAAAATCTTGTTGACTTATCCTAATATATGTATTTTATAGTTCAAGTTTACTGACATTTTGAGGCTTGCGTAATTTGATTCATAAAATACAATTGATCCTATTATATGTATTTTGACACTTGTTATAGATAAATTGATTACGTATTTTAAAAGGATTACTATTTGATTGTCGTCATTTTATTTTATATCTATAACATAAATGCATGTCAGTAAGGTTTTTTGCATTTATCCTTTGTTCCTAGAGTTCTATTATAATGGCAAAATTCTGTGTGCAAAGAAATTACTGGTCCATTTTGTCTATTCCCCGACTTACATTTCTTGATCTATGTTGGCGTCTAACCTCACTTCTTTATATTAGCAATTTCCTATTATTTATTGTTATTAATTGTAGGCTTTGGAGTGCTTGTTGCGTCTTGCTTCTACTAGACGATCAATATTTCCCAACGATGCTGCTCGAATGAAGTTCCTGTCACACTTGATGCAAGGCACCAAAGAAATTCTGCAAACTGGAATAGGTAAATTTGATTAACGTTATTTGGCTTTTGGCTTGATTTGTGTATTCGTTAGTGGTCTTGGAAGATTGGTTCCATATTTGTTTCTACGAATCGCTGTTTGTCTTTGCTTGCAAGTTGTTGAATGAAATCCAATACTTTCCTCAAATAATGGTCGTCAATAGTAAACGATGGTGTAGAGGTGTCACCCCTCAGAAAATCCATTTCAAGATAGCAGTAGATACGATACTCATATTGGATACAATATGATGCGAATTTGATAGTGATACAGTCATTCTACAAATAACAGGGTACGATATGTGCAAAATACATATTTAAAAATGCATAAAAATTTATAAAATATAATAAATATATAAGTGCTATTATGCAAATCCAAATTAAAATAACATTTCTAAGATATTGCCAAAATAAAAAAATTATTAATCATTGTCTTTATAAATTACTTTCTATTAGTTATTGATGAGAACAAAGAGCTTCATGCAAATCTAAGCAATCCAAATAACACTTTTGGAAATTCCAACTGGACCAATCATAAGGTCACGGGCCAGAAAGCTAAAGAACACATTGAGTGGGATAGTTCAAGATATTTAGACTAAGCAAACAAATTTGAAAACTGACTTTGAACGTGATTTCGTTCTTAATTTGATATGGGCACATGAGGGATTAAATGAAGAGTGCCTCTTCCTGCACCTCCAAGGCTTCTTCAGGCACCTCCAAATGTTAAAAAAATTCCTAAACTGTCCTGTTTGCAAAGATAGTTTTACCCCTCATTACGTTAAAGCAATGAATAGTGGAAGAGGGAGGTGCGTGAGGTGCAGTGAAGGTGAACAGTTGTAGCTGTTTTCTCTGGCTGTAGGGGCTTTGAACGGTGGCATGTGTTATCGGCGATGAAGCGGGGGTTGAGCAGTGGCAGAGCGCAGTGGTTGCGTGTAGAACAGTTGCGGAATGGGCTGTTCTGGAACTATCATCTGAATTCGAAGAACAGTTCTAAAACAGCCCATTCCACAACTCATTGTTAACAAAAATAGTTGTGGAATGGGTTGTTCCGGAACTATTTCTGGATCCAAATGACAGTTCCGGAATAGTCCATTCCACAATTGTTTTTTTGTTGACAATGAGTTATGGAATAGGGTGTTTCAGAACAGTTTTCCGGATCTGTATGATAGTTCCGGAATAACCCATTCCGCAAATCATTATCAACAAAAATAAAAAACTCACAAAACACCCCCAATTCGCATAAACCACCCAAATCAACCACAAAACGTTCAATAAAACATCCTTACCTCGAATGTTTGATAAGTATGTAAACAGTCGTGGTCGACGGAAGCAAATCGGCGACGACAACAACAAATGGAATCAGTGGGGTTGCATTGGTGAGGTGATGACAGAGCGGTGGAGGTGAGTTAGAAGATCATAATGAGACTTTAGCATTCCGAGGGGCAATTTTGTCTGCACAAATAATTTAGAGACACTTTAGACATCTTTTAAATATTTGGAGGTGTCTCAAGAAACGTTGATAGGTGCAGGAAGAAGCCTTCTGAAATGAAGGAGTTAATTTAAGCGTAAATGGACTATTTTTGGGCTAAAGATTAAGTTATGAAGGGTGAGCCATTATTCTGGACGAATTTTAAATTTTGTTTTGATGTTTTTTTGATTAATTTTCCATTAGGCTTAGAGTAGTCATGTTTTGTAAATTGTGTTTTTTGTATTTTTATTTTATGTAATTAATTAGTCATATAAAAGTATGTCAAAATGTTGTTGCATTAAATTTGGAGGCTTCTAGGCTTATGTGCTAATGAAGAGTCAGGTCAGCTTATAGAAGCTAACAAAAGTCTATTTAAGTCACACAAAAAACACATGTATACAAGGAGTTGAATTTGAAATACGAATTTTATTTTTAAAATTTTTGAAGTAAGTGTTTCTCTCTTATGCTCATTGGACTTGTAAACTTATCAAAGGTTGATTAACCTTGTGGTGTTTCTTCATACTTTAAGATCTTTGTTGTGTTTTCCAATGGAAGATTCTAAGTAGATTATCCTATATCTGAATACTTAGGGATCTTGGGGCATTGAAATACTCTTTGTTGTGGGTTTTGGGGTTTATTTCTAACTCCTGCATTGTAGAACACAACAAAGACCCTAAAGTATGAAGAAACGCTATAAGGTTGATTAGCCCTTGATAAGTTTGCAAGTCCAATAAAGAACTCTAGAGAAACTCTCATTTCTGAAATTTTCAGAATAAAATTCGTATTTCAAATTCAACTTTCTGTTTACATGTGGTTTTCTAACTTAAATAAACTTTTGTTAGCTTCTAAAAGCTGGCCTGACTCTTCATTAGCTCGAAAGCCTCAAAATGTAATGCAACATCATCATTTTGACACACTTTCAGATGGACGAATTCTTTCTCCGCCTCCATATCCTCTTCCTGCACCTGCATAAAAAATTTAAAATCCCAAAATACCCTGTGGAAATGACTAAAGTACCTTTATAAAAATTGTACACCGGATGAGCCATGGGATGCCTCCTTAGTCAATTCCAATCGAGCCTTCTTACTGATTATCGTGCAATATGTTAGTTTAAAGAACACTTCAGAGAGAGAATCTCTCACAGTTCTCACCTTTTAACAATTTACAATTTCATCAACTAATTAATATTGTTTATTCATCTAACCAGAGCTGTGAATGGTCGTAGATGGAAAGCGACATCAACTTTCGCAGTTGTTGAGGTGTGGCAGGGTAACATGAGGCCCTCAATCTTCTCCAATTCAGCCCTGTACATCAGCGCCTTGTGTTGCTCCGTTTCATGTTAACGCCGGAGCTAGCAATCATCACTTTATCAACCCTCTCTTCCCCGAACATCTTCGCCAAATTGTAAGCCACCACGCCTCCATAACTCATTCCCACCACCTGGAACTTCTCCACCTTCAATTTATCTAGAAGCTTCCCCACCAATGCTGTCTGAAACGTTTGGCTCTGTTCGCTCGATTTGCTGGTGGAGCCTCTAGACCTGTTGGCGCCACTGACATATGGCCGCAGGCCCAAACCCGTGGTAATTGTAAACTAGATATGTCCCCATCTGGTGTACAAATATGCAAACCGGATAAAGTCCACTCATTGTCATCCGGTTTGCAAATATCATATATTTTTGTGAATCGTATAGAGTGACATCCGGTTTATAATTTACAAACTGGATGAGGTTCACTCACGATCTATTCGGTTTGTAAATATTAAATAGTTTATTAACCGGACGGGGTGGCGTCCGATTTACAAATTACAAATCGGATTCCACCCCCATTCCCTTGCATTCGGTTTACAATTCATAAACCGGACGTCCGTCTATTCGGTTCACATTTTCGAAAAATTTCTAAACCGGATGACTTCATCCGAGTGACCTACCAAAACCTGCAAAATCCACCAAAATAAAAAAATCTTACATCGTCGTCATACCTTGTCATCGATCAATACTCCCTACAGGTCGAAAAGTCTTTCCTACCGTTTAATCACCCTCTAAACCTTTAAAACGCTACTATGAAAGACGTATTTGAATGAAAATGAGATGGTGCTTCACTGTGCTCGAATGTGTGGAGGTGACGAAGTGCACTGTGAATTTTTTTAATTAGAATAAGCAAAGTCCTTTTTGGTCATTCTAATAGGGATATTTTGGGATTTAAATTTTTATGGAGGTGCAGGAAGAGGATATGGAGGTGGAGAAAGAATTCGTCTTTCAGATGACTAACTAATTACATAAAATTGGAATACGAAAAATATAATTTATTAAGCATGACTACTCTAAGCCCTATGAAAAATTAATCAAAATATAACAATTTAAAATTCATTTAGAGTAATGGCTGACTCTTCTGAATTTAACCTTTAGCCCAAAATAGCCTATTTATACTTAAATTAACTTTGGTGGCACATGACATATGGACCCTATGCTTCAATTGGATTGTTTTTGGCCCAAAACTCCTTTAATTAATCCATTATTAGCCCATATTAAATTAAGAACAAAATCAGGACTGCTTCTTCCTGCACCTCCAAGGTTTCTTCAAGCACCTCCAAACTTTTTTAAATTTTTGTAAGTGTTCCGCTTGAAAAGATGTTTCTATCCTTGTGCTTATTTGTTAAACAATGTAACAGTTTTGGAATGGGCTGTTCTCGAAGTTAATTCCAGATCTGAAATTGACTTTCGGAACAGTCCATTCCGGAACTATTTTGTTTTAGAAAAATAGTTTCAGAATGGACTGTTCCGATAGTTAATTTCGAATCCGGAATTGGCTTCTAGAACAGTTCATTCCATAACTATTTTTCTACGTAAATAAACTCACCTCTAAATCACAAAAGCACCAACAAATCGCATAATCACCTCAAAATGAATCTAAAAACCTTTAATAAATCATCCTTACCTCACATGGTTGCAAAGTCGGTGGACGGCAGAAGCAAGGCGGTGACGACAACAATAAACGGAATCAATGAAAGTACGTTGGAGGTGGCGGCAGTGCATATGAAACAGTGGAAGTGCGTTGGAAGATTAGTGAAGCTTTAGGATTATTTGGGACAATTTGGTCTGCACAATAATATTTCAGGGACAATTTGGAGACTTTTTAAAAATTTGAAGGTGCCTGAAAAAAGCTTTGGAGGTGCAGGAAGAAGCAGTCCGAAATCAGGTTTCAGTCCTCCAATTTGTTTGCTTAGCCCAAATATCTTGAACTAGTCCACTCAATGTGTCCTTTAGCTTTATGGACCTTGACCTTGTGATTGGTCCAGTTGGAATTTCTGAAGTGTCGTATTGCTTAAATTTACATGTTCTTGAGTCTGATTAAACTTAAGCTCTTGGTTTTCATAAGTTACATATAAGAATAATAGTATCAATCTCATTACCACTTGAATAATGAGAGAGAGAAAAGAAATATTTTATTAATTACAATCACGATAATTACATTTTCAACTTCCTCTATTTGTAACAATCACGTTCTCGTAAAATGGGAAATACAGTTTGCTGAAGTGAATGTATAGATTCTAGGGATATTTTCTTAGTTATTATGGAGATAAATACAATTATTCTGCTTTTATATTCACATACTTATTTTTCTTGCGGTTTTATTGGATATAAATGCTTTAAATGCTTGGATACTTCATCAACCTATAATTGTGAAGTATCAAAAAATGTCTTTGTCAGAGACATGAAACAAATAAAAATATTGGTGCTTTGTGGGTCTAGATATATGTATTGATGAAGTATCTTAGAGTATAACTATCGGACACCATGTACCTATTTTAATATATTTAATTTATATATATATATATATATATATATATATATATATATATATTTGTGTGTGTTTATATAGTTATTCAAGAATTTTACACACACACATATATACATATTTTTGTAATATATAACAAGATATATATTTGTATTTATATTTTATATTCTGTTTTACTTAGTATATTTATATGTATTTCTTTACCTTCTTTTTATAATATTATTTTTTAGAATTTTCGTTATTACTTTCATTATTTAATTTAATATATTATGTTTTATTTAGTTATTTTCAGTGTCATTGATAGCGGACTATGGTGTCCAGCAAAATATCTGCCTTGTAAATAGATGGAGTTGCGGCAAATGGGATGTGTATTTACATATACAATTAATTGTTTAGAGAAATAAAACATGCTATAAAGCAGAATCAGCCAAAAGTCCCCCGGTATATTTGTAATTTGCAATGCCAATTAAAAATACAACATGCTATGCAAGAAGTAGAATCAGCCATTAATGTTGACCCAAAGTGTTATAACACGAAGAGCTTAAAAATATCAGATAGGTGTGGAATAAGTATATGAAAATAGCGTTAGTTGCATTTTGCCAGGGATTTTTTTACTTATCCGTTGTATATTTCATAGCTAATCAAGAAAAATTGGTCTAGTGAGTCCTAGGATAAACCTAACTTTCACCGTAAATGCTGAACAAGAAATTCCACAAAAGCAGCATGTCATAGAAAAAAATGTGGAATTGATTCTGAATGAGCACACTCATACCATGTCAGAGGAATTGTGCCACATATAGCCTACAAACTTACTACATACCGTTAATAATAAATATTAATTCATTGAAGCATCACTGAATACCTGACCTGGACATTGCTAATTTTTGTACTCGTTGCCCATCTGTTGATTTAGACTACTGCTATAATTTCATTCAATATGTATACATATTAGAGCTGAATGATGTTGGTTGATCCATGTAGCTAATCTCACTTACTGAGATAAGGCTTTTGTATATGTAACTTTTATTTAGATTTTTGTTGATGAATTTCGTTGTACATGAGGTCTTTCTGATCTTGATAATTGTCATAAATGTTAGAGCTGAATGATGTGTGATACATGTAGCTAATCTCACTTCGGGAGATAAGGATTTAATTTATAAATTATTTTTAGATCTTTGTTGATGAATTTCTTTGTATAACAGGTCTTTCTGATCATGATAATTATCATGCCTTTTGTCGACTTCTTGGACGCTTTAAACTAAACTATCAGGTGAGCAATGCTGTTTCTGTGTTTTTTCATGATCCATATACATGCTTATTCAATCTCTGTTGTGATTTTTGTTTCCTAGGATCACCACCTCATGATATTTGTAGACAACTTGTGAATGTAGTTTTAGTTTTATTTCTACATTTCTTGTTGAGTGTTCATGTGTGTTTTCTAGTGTCTTCCACAAGAATGTCTGTCCACTTCAATGTGTCTTGTTCGATCCTGCTGAACAGGATTATGGGCTCTGCTGATTATTGATTTATTATCACTGTAGATTTCGTTGGTCCATCCAATTAATCTTCATGTCTTCCAAGTTATTTCAACCAAAGCAATTATCAAATAACTTGTGCCATAGCTTGAAATTTAACTACAGCACTTGATTGAGCTACAATGTTTTTTTTTTCAACTTTTTGAAGTTACCAAGCTTCTCCAAAAAAGGTATAATATCAAGATTTTTGTTGAGATATGGAAATGCCTTTCTTCGAGTGGGACACTTGAATTCCCAAAAAATATTTCAACCTCCCGAGAGTTTTTATCTCAAACTACTTTTTTAAATGTCCACTCAAGAGTTGTTGTTCCTTCCAATCATCACGAGTAACAATGATATCATCCACGAACACTAAGATCTACTTTGCAATTGGAGCAAAATTCTCTTGGGAATCTATCACATATGTCTAAGTGAAACCCAGAAAACCAATCTTGCTCTAGCCTCGTACCTCTCAATCAAACCATTTGACTTGTATTTTATTGTGTATACCCATTTACTACAAACTAACTTTCCTTCTGGCAAAGAAACCAACTCCCATTACAATTTCAATGATAAGTAATATCTCCTCGTAGCCCAACAATATCATTTCATAATTCAACACCCCGCCTCAAGCTAGTGAATGACTTTCTATCATTCCCAACTTGCTTGCAAGATCATGAAATTGTTCTATGGGAACGCCCTTTGTATTCAAATCTCCTAGCTGAAGTCTTGATAGAATTCTATTTGATCTATCTCTATATGCTTTGTCCTATGTTGCTGAACTGGATTTATTACATAATAAAGGTTCATTGGTTCTTCACACCTCGCTTGTAGATCATTAAAAATAATTTTCAACCATAACAATGCACATAACCCTTGTGCCACTGCTCAGAATTCAACCTTTGCACCAGACCTTGCAACTGCGTTTTGTTTCTTCTCCAAGTCACCAAGTTTCCACCCAAGAACTTGCAACATAAGTTATGTATAGTCTTGTGTGGACTAAGTGAATGAGCTTCCCTACAAGCCTATGATATTGGCCCTTGTTCACAACAAAGCTATCTTGATCACTTCCAATTCCATTTTGTTCTATATGATCTGTAATGTTTGTGCAATTATTTTTCCCTATTTCTTTAAAAAGATCTAGAACATGTTTTTCTTTTCAAGATGAAGATGCCCTTTTCAAGTACGAAACTTTTATCCGAAGGAAGTACTTCAATTTTCCAAAATCCTTCTTCTCGAACTGAGTCACAAGTCTTTTCTTTCAAGATCAATTTCTCATGTTCATCATCCCTTGCAATAATCATGTCATCCACACAGACCAAGAGAAGAGTGAGTTTCCCTTTTAAGGAATACTTGATAAACAAGGTATGCTCACCTTTGGCTTCATAGTTTGAGTAAGTCTTCCAAACCAATCATGGGGTGATTGCTTGGGTTTGTACAAGGCTTTCTTCAGCTTGCATACTTTTCGTCAATAGAGCCAAGGCTAGGATAAATTTCTATGTAGATTTCTTCCTCTAGATACCCATGTAGAAACACATTTTTCATATAAAACTATTGTAATTCCTAACCAAAATGTGCTGCTAATGAGAGAACGATTCTACTTAAGATTGAAAATATGATAAAAAAGAGCTTAAGAGATTGACTATCGCTTAGCTGAACCTTGTTATTTATAGAAGAAAGTTACATTAGGAATATCAAAAGTACAAGAAAAGGCTATATCTAGGTAATTAATGCTAATAAGCAAAAAAACTTTTTAGGAAAAACTACTTAACCTATCTAAACAAATTAAGTTATATAACCAATATAAAGTCTTCTAAAACCCCCCTTAAGTTGGAGCATACAAATTGTATGTGCCAAGCGTGGAACAAATAAATTGAATGCGAGGTCCTCTTAGAGATCTTGTTAACACATTTTCTAGTTGATTATAGTTGATTATTGGATCCAACAAACTCAGGACAAACTCTCAAGTTTAGAAGAAAAGAATTTCTTTCGTATTACTTCACATTACATACATTCGAAATATATACATAAATTGGTTGGATAATTTTAGAATCAAGCACAACCTATTCTAGGAAAATAATCACTGCAATTGTGGGATTTTTATGCTAGTAATAAAACCAAGATACAACAAATATACAAAATGCCAATAGGAATAAAGTCTAAAACTTCCTAAAATATCTTGATACTCCTCCTCGAGCTGGTGAAGAATTGTTTTCCATTCTCAGCTTGGATATCATTCTTCGAAAGTTACTGCTGTTCAGCCCCTCATGTTTCTTGTTACATCTTCTCTTCCCAGTTTTAGAGGTTGTCTTATTATTTTCGTTGTCGCTTTTCCTTTGTATCTCTATTTCCTTTCTTGATCAAGATAAATAGGTATAGAGGAACTATTGCAACCTGGTTTTTCATGAGTGCTCTCATCCTAGTCTCTCTTGTTTGATTCCGTTCAATTGCATTTGCAGAAATAAGTTTTCTTGAAGTTCTTGGGATTGAACTTGTACCAGTATTTCTTGGTTAATAAAGGCTTTCTCTTATCACTTTCTAACTTTGATTTATGATGCAGTTATCTGAACTTGTGAATGCTGAAGGCTATAGTGAATGGATACACTTAGTTGCAGAGTTTACACTAAAATCTTTGCATTCTTGGAAGGTATGCATCTATGATTATTTAATTTGTTCCTTAAAGGAGCTGGATTATACATTGTTAGAAAATGTCGGGAATTGTGTCAAATATTTTGGAAACAATTTTGTTCAAATTGGATTAATGGCTAGGATATTTAAATAAACAAATTCGTTTTCGGTGGCTTGTCATGAGCCTATGGAGTTACATTTTATGACTTTTTCTATTGAACTTAATTCAATACAAATGATTGTAGAGATGCTGCCACGTGCTTTCTCAAGCAATTCCATCAAAATATTTTAGTTTTCAACTTAGTATCACTGTGGGTACTATCCTGCTACGTTTTCTCACTTGTAGTCAAGTCTTTGGCACCTTTTGTTGTTGCTGTTCAGACTGCAATCTTAATTGCTTTGTTGTATGGCAAATCCCTTAATTTTGAAGGCAACGGCCTCCATGTAAGTGTCATGTGTCATGCTCTAAGCACTATCAGTTTGTCTGTATGAAAGTTTGGTTTCTTGATTTGGGATATGAGGATAGTGAACTGCTAATAGAGTTTGATTTTCTGCTTTATTTGCTTTGTTAAGAGATGATAGGAAAATAATTTGTGTATTAATTGTGTTATGTACAATGATAGGTACATATTGTACTACAACTAGAGCTACTACTAAATAAGCGTAAAATTGTTCATATTATTTCATTGCATAAAAAACGTTTGCCACAAACATTGAAGAGAGAGGGAAAAAACCTAACTGCGAGGGGAGAGAGCTAGGTGCAACGAACCAAGATGACAAGGGCATAAACTTGCCTAGAGGACACCGACGAGATAACTAGTGGTTGTCTAGTGTGATGCTAACATTAGGAAGGAGGCGCATGGGACACATGCTCCAGGGTAGGAGTTGATGGCAACTGACACGAGGCAGTGCATTGAAGAGCATTTGGTCACGTGACCACAATGTTGTTGGGTTGTGCTCCTTGAGGTGTCGCTAACCCTAACTTAGATGTGATGAAAAATTAGTGAATTAATGCTCACCTGGTGTATATGTGTATATATATAAAAAGATTAGTGCAAGTGTGTCCCAAATAGGAAGGTTACAACCTAGGTTCCTTAATCTAAAGGTAGGTACATTGTAAAACAACTTTATGTAAGTTTTACACTCCTAGGAAGTGAGTTTAAGTCTAACTCATAAAATTAACTTATAAGGTGATGTTTGTTTCCACTTGTATACTGTAAATTAACAACATGATAGACTCAACAAACCGTGCTAGGATAGGTTCTGATACCATATTAGAAGTGAGTTTAAACCTAACCCATTCTCAAAAAATTGACTTGTAAGGTGAGGTTTGTCTCCATTTATATATTATAAATTGACTTTAGTTCTAGTCTATATGGGACGAACATACATTACTATAACAAACATAATTTAACAATTTTGATATATCATAGGAAATGATGCCACTTGGATTTCTCAGCTAAATGATCACTTGTTTAGTTACTTCCAAACGAAAGATGTTGACTATTTAAAATACTTTCTTGGTATTGAAGTGGCTCATCAATGGAAGTTGTATTAATTTCTTGATTAATCCCCACAATACAATTTGGAACATTTTGAAAATGTTGTAGGTATTCCTGAATGAAAATGAGTTGTATGAGTTTAAAAAACTTCGGTTAATGATTTTCATAAGACGACGATCCAAAGTGAAGTTTTATAGCTCTTCTAAACTAGTGCCAATGTTTTAGTTGGCGATTCAAATGCATCTATTTGAACCAATTTACAACTTCACCTTTCAATGTAAAAAGAGGTCTTAGCTAGACGTTGATGCATGAGTACTTGATAAAAGGCAAAAATATTGCTTGGCTTGAAAAAGCCAGTCATGTAGTTCAAAGCCTTTAAATGGTAAAGGCTGTAATTTGGATGGCTGTGTATGTGGGTGAAAATGCGGTGGGGTGGATGGGGGCCAGCAAAAAAAAGTTTTGTAATGAAAGTAGGGGCAAAACCATGAGTGGGGGAAACTTGATGCACTGTACTGTCTTGAGCAACATCGAAAACAGGAGTGAAATGCATAAGCTGCTAGAAGCAGGGAGTGTTTTTTTGGTGTTGGTCATTGTTGTGGTTTGAGGTGAAACTTGTCTCTAGGTGCATGGAAGACCATCGTAGTGGCATGACAATAGGAATTGATGACAAATTTGAGCTTGTTATTTACAATGCCTTGGTGCAGTTGAAATGCTACAAGTTTTTCGGTCATCCAGCTGGCATGTTGGTTTGGTGGGAATCGTTCTCTCTCAGATCATAGTACAACTAAGGCTACTACTAAATAAGGATAAAATTGTTTACATCATTTCACTGGATAAATGAACCTTAAAGACATTTTATTTGTATGATTCCAGACTTAACACTAAGATTATGGAATCTAGCACTACGAAGCCTTTTAGTGATGATATCTAACATATGTGGCCCTATGGGTATATGAGTTAAGGGCTGTTATCGAACTTCTCTTTGATGAAGGGTTTGTTGATTTTTATGTGTTTTGTTCTATCATGCTGGATTGGGTTTTGGGAACGCTGATAGTCAAATTGTTATTACAAAATTCATTTATTGAATGTTTGATTCAGGGATAGGTTACTCAGATCAACATAGATATTGGAGTTTGGTTGGAAAACTCATCTCTTTGACATTTCATTTGTAGTTTTAATAGTTAGTCAATTCATACAAGGTACTGTTAGGTAGGGAATTAATGAGAGGGTTTGGAAAGTGTGTTATTGGAAGAAATTTTAAAATAAAAGTAATAGTAGTTACAACGGGTGGGGTTAGACCTTTTGAGAGAGTCTATCTTTTCTTATCTTGAGGGGTGTTGAGATAAGAAGGATAATAGTTAGTTCTGATGGGGAATGCCTGGTGTGAAAGAAAGAAATATCCTTCGTATGCGGATGCTTGTGCTTTGAGTAGATAATTGTGGGAGAATACAAAAATGGGTCTCTTTGTACGTTTTCTATATAATATCTTGTTTTGTCAATTCATTGAAGGTACGTAACAGGTCCTCATATATCACTGGATGCAGTGGTTTGTATTCTTGTTCTTGGGAAGGATTGCTGCCTTTTTTAGCCTCAGTATCATTCTTTCTTCTTTTGTTGTGCTTCTGTAATCTTCATAAAATACGCTATGAATGACTTGATATTATTAAATATGAAAAGAAACTTCTATTGATTCATATATGTTTCCTTTCAGTGGGCTGGAAGCAGTGTTTACTATCTTCTAAATTTATGGTCTAGATCAGTGACATCTGTGCGGTATCTCAAGGGTGACAAACCTAATCTGTTAGATGAATATGTGCCTAAAGTTATAGAAGGGTTTGTATCATCAAGGTTTGATTCATTGCAGGTCAGTTGCTTTAATACTCCGTATAGACATGCACAAAAACGTTGTTGTAAGAGATATGATTTGATCTTAGTAATTAGAAATATGTAGAGCTGATAATCGGGGACGTTCTCCTTTATTAGCCGTTAATAGGTTTCCCTATATTGTACTTTGAATGTTATAAATAAAGGGTTTACATGTGTGATTGAACACAATTCATGAAGATAGGGAAAATCCATTGTATCAGAGAACTAGGTGAAACTTCACATTTTAACTTCTAATCATCCATTTTTTCCAGTCTGAACTATCGGATGAACTTGGTGAAAATCCTCTGGACAATGTTGAAGTGCTTCAAGATCACCTTGAATTTTTTCCTTTCCTCTGTAGATTCCAGGTTCTTGCTTTTTCATGCTTGTAAAATTATATGAAGTGTTACTTGTTATATTGGAGTGAATGTTTTTAGTTGTTATTAATTATCAACACTTTTAGCATCTGTATTGATTCATTGAATTTCAGTATGAAAGTTGCAGTTCGTATCTTATGAAGATAGTGGAGCCTATCATGAAAAGCTATATGGTACTTTTAGTAGTTCTTCATGAAGTGATTAAACTTTGTTAACTGTTTTAATATACTATTCTGATTTGGTTTTATACATTTTGTGTGGAAGGAAGCAAATCTCCAAAGCCAAGTTGATAGTTTTGAACTCTCTATAACCGAATCCAAACTTGCTTGGTTCACACACATAGTTGCTGCAATTCTCAGAATAAAGCACATTTTTGGTTCTAGGTAGTTGCTTTAACCAGTGAAGGAAAATAAGAACTTACAGTAAAGTGTTAAGTTGTCTTTTATTTCTATACCGCAGTGAAGAATCACATGAGACACTCGATGCAGAGATTTCAGGATGTGTTCTGCAGTTGATTAATATTTCTGATAGTGGGTTTCACAGTAAGGTACGTCCTTTTGTATCAATTTGAGGATAAGATTGTTATATCTTATAACATGAAAATGTCTGCATGGTCTGCTATGGACAAGTTTTTTTCTTATTATTTTCTGTTCAGTGTTTTTGAGTGTTTATAAACTTTTACCTCATCTTTGCATTTATTTGGCTGGTTCTGGTTTGTCATTTAAGATTTCGTCCGTTCTGCTTGCAATTTGGTTTTCCAAGGATAATACGGTGGCATTATTCAATATAAAATTATTTTCTCAACATGTTTACCATTCATTTAGATGCTGTTAGCATACTCTTGCCCATGATAGTTAGAATCATACGAGTCAAATCTCAATATTGTGCAAAATCGATTGTTGGGAATACAAATTGGCTTCTGAACTGTTTTTGACTGTGAATTGGCTTTTGTATGATGATAATTGTCGTGGAATGAATTGATTAATTCTGGTTTCAATTTTGTGATCTATATGCGTAGTTTTATTAGGAAGAAAAACTCTCTTCAATTTCAGTTTAAAAAAGTGTATTGCTGTGCCTTTTCAGAATTAAAAGATGCTTTTTTTTGTGGTTGATGCACTGTGTGCTGTAGTGTGCAAGTGTCTCTGCTTAAACATGCATTTTTCTCTATGGTACTGTGCCTTTAGTTTAGGAGCTTTCACCTTTCCTAATTTGTAGGTCCCCTTGGTCTTAATAAACTTGTAGAGACAGAAACACCCCCTTTGTTGTTTCTGAAACATTTGATTCAGCCCATCCTTCTCCTGTGTGAAATATGTATTTAGAAGACAACCGAGACTCACCTCAAAGATGAATCTAGCTCATTGTATATCTGGATGATATTGTCATTAAGGCAATGTTTATTAAAACTAACAAAAATGTATTTCATTACTAAGGGAAAATTACAGAAAGAGAGTGAACCTCTCTACAAAGCCCATATATGAATGGGTAAGAGGAGAACAGCAAAGGAAAACCAGTTGTAGTAAGCAACTGTACAAAGAGAAAACAGAGGAATTAACCTCTCTAACAATGTTCACCTACACAATACCTCTCTCTGCCAGCTCTTCACTACCTTGGTAAACTCTGGTGCCTCCTGAGGAAACTCTATAGGAAATCTGCTTAGTACTTCATGGTGATTTATATTCTTCAGCCTGAGGGGGGAATGTTCAGAAACAGGTATAAGTACTATACATTTAACGTATAACTGATTTAATAGGATTTGATATCTGATTTAGAGGTAGTGGATTATCCTCTAATCATATGTAGTTAATACAATCACCATGTAAATCACCTGTGCAGTGTCATTTAGAAAAACGGTTTTAGCCTAATTGTGTTTCTGTTCTCTCTTTTGACAATTTCTATCACTATCCTTTTTGATATCTTCTAAATTTTTCTGAGATTTTCCTCTGCCCTTGTAGTTTGAAAAAATATTATAAATGTTAAGGGTGGATCTATTTGTTGAAATCTGTCACTCTGATGCATTCAGCGTTTTTGTTTTAATATTTTTGCCCTTGATGAATTACTTACTAAGGTTGTCTAGGTTAAGAATATGATTTATACAACAACTAGCTGCTTCTTAGTCGTGGACATTAAGATTCTTTCCTGTATCTTTTGTGTGTTGATGCTGGCATGAGGTTGTTGTTGTGTTTTATTTTAAATAGCCATCCTTGTTGAATGCACTGAAGACTACTTATTAAATTCAGAGGTATGGAGATGTGAGCAAGCAAAGACTTGATCGTGCTATACTAACTTTCTTTCAACATTTTAGAAGGTGTTATGCTGGTGACCAGACTGTTTATTCATCCAAGGTAGAGAGCTGGAAGCTATTTTCCTTTGAATTTTTAAATATTGTTAAGGTTAAGTCTGTAATTTTTCTTGACTGTAATTGGGGCAGTTATATACCCGGCTATCTGAACTTCTTGGACTCCATGATAATGTACAACTACTGAATGTTATTGTGGGAAAGATGATTACTAACCTTAAATGCTACACAAAGGTAATGATGAATTTTGAACATATTCTTTTGCATTGCTGTTATTACTGTGCTCACAGAACGAGAGTTTCTATGTGTAGTGCAAAGAGGTTATCGATCATACCTTAAATCTCTTTCTGGAAATGACATCTGGGTTAGTTTGGTTCCATCTCAAATACTTGAATTCATTATTTATAATTTAATATTTTGATTGCTGTAATGAGGATTTTGCTTTTGCAGTTACATGTCAGGAAAACTGCTTCTTAAACTGGATAGTGTTAAACACATGATTTCAAACAAGAATGTGAGCTGCCTCTTAACCCATAAGGATGACCTCCTTGTTACCATTTTTCTTTTGTCCTATATACTGTTTGAAATTATATAGTTATGTTAGTAAGAAGAAAAGGATAGAATACAAACTCTGTCTAACATGATTTTGTCTATAATAATGTAGTACAAAATACATTATAAAATAGAGCTAACACCTATTTATATCTGCGTTCAAATTCCTATTCCTATTTAACTATGTAAACAAAGCATGAAATGTAATGAAAATGTGAAACTCACTCGTAAGAGATTGTCTAACATACTACTAATGAGCGAGTCTGTGGAAGATGGTGATATAACTGATAATCTGTAAGCTAACCATTTAATATTTATAGTAATAGGCTATGAAAAAACTGCTCACTTGTAATTTGATTAAACCACTACTATTTTATGAGGCACGTTTTTACTTAATTTCCACTTAGAACCCACGTCTTATGTGTGTGTAATTGAGTATAAAAAGGTGATTTTTTTTTTCTCCCAAACAGTTACAAAAGTAACATTGAAAAATCAAATGTGCACATCGGCACAATTAAATTATGCAACTCCTGTGTATCTTACTAGGAAACTAGCTTGAAAATATGTATTTTTGCCTAGTTTTGTATCCAGTGTTGCCTAGCATTTGAACTGCACAATTTGTTGAAGCCAAATATCAAATATGTAATATTTTTAAAATCCAATGGCAAAACGGAAGCAGCCTAATAATCTGGAGTAATTGACTTGATATTTTGATTTCTGTATATATGCTTACTATCAGTTGATTTCTAAAGGGCAAATTTTTCTTTTTTGTTTTTTCAGAGGGACGTATTCCCTTTCATAGAAAATTGGGAATGTTTCTGCAGCAGAACAACCCTGTACTATACTATTGGCATGTTGATATTCTTGGATGATAGCCCCCTCAAATTTAAATCTACGATGGAACCTTTGTCACAGGTTGGTAGCTTTAAAATGCCACTGACCCATAATGGCAACAATTATTCCAGCATAATGATCTTAAGAATCGGTCTTGCACAGTATTTATAGCAAGCATGTAGGAAAATAGATTTTTTTTCTTTACAGGCCTTGTAATAGAAATAACTACTGAGTGCATACTAACTCAAGCAATTCACCACATCTTCCTTTCCGGTCAATCTTAACTAATCTGTTGTGGTTCTGTGTCTGCTTTGAATTTCCAAACTCTAGAAAAGTTGTAATGGTTAATTTTGTTAAATATAGATTATCTTTCGTTTGTCAGTTCTACTTTTTAGTTTTCATTAACTTGAGCCAACTGTTTAAATTAAATCTTTTGGAAAGATATTACTTTGATTTCAATGGTTATTGTTAAATAAATATTTGTATTTTATATTATTATGTGCCTTGTAAAGTTTATTCTTTCTTGCTTTTTTTCCTGCTGCAGTGCTTTAGGCAGGTGCAACAATCTGCACTCCTGCTATTACAATGTACCTTTTTGACTTTTATTACACAGACTCATGTTGAAGCTGCATGAAAATTATTGTAAATAATCCAGTTAGTGTAATTAGTGGGCTTTTTACTAACTGTTTATAATATTTCTATAAGTAGTGATGATGTATTGTAATATATATGTGTGAAATGTAAAATGTCAGATTCCATCAACATATCCTTTCTCTTTCCCTTTTCTTCTCTGTTTTTGTGAGTGAGTTTAGTGTGTTCTAACAAGTGGTATCTAGAGCTATTTTTATTGGGGACCGTATGTTTGATGCCCACTATTATGTGAGGTATTCTGCTGTGCAAGAAACCCTGCCTGTGTGGGTTTGCTATCCGTTTTGCAAATCTTTTTGGTGTGGAATTCAGGAAAGTTCAGGGGTTGAATAATGGTAGGTTGTGTTGTAATGCTTCCTACTAACTTGCAATTCTTGGTAGCAAGAACTTTAATCAATGGAGTGTCAAAGATTGGTTTCAAAGAAGTGTTGGAAATTGTGAAGAATGGTTCTAAGAGGGCAGTTCATAGGAAATCTAAGAAGAAAGATTGGAAAGCTCTCTTCTTGATCCATCAATGTGTGAATTCTGCCAATTTAGGAATATATCTTTGGCAAGTTCAGCCAAGGCTGCCCAGGATATTTTGAACAAGTCATATGGAAGTGCTGATCAAATCAAGAAAGTGAAGCTTCAATCCTTTAGAAGACAACATTAGTTGTTACCAATGGCTGATCAAGAATTAGTGGGGGATTACTTTGATAAAATTCAAGTGCTAGTCAACTCAACGAAAGCTTGTGGGGAGATGTTTTCAGATCAGCAAATAATTTAGGAGGTTTTGAGAACATTGACTCCCCAATTTGACCATATTGTGGTGGCAATTGAGGAATCAAAGGATCTTGAACAGAGGAAGGTGGAGGAGCTACAAAATTATGTTGAAGCTCATCAACAAAGGCTTCTTGAGAAGACGGTTGACAAAGTTGCATTTCAAGCTTTGCAAACACAAACATTTGAAAGAAATGATGGTTGGGGTGGCAAAAACAATTGAAAATGGAAGAACAAAGTGAAAGATTTTGGTGAAGGTTCTAGTAGGCTCTCAAATCAGAATTTTAGTGGTTACAGTCACAAGTTCCTAGAAATGATCCGGTGGTGAATACAACGCAACTGATTTTCATTCGTATCATGACAAAGGAAGGTATGATTCATGAAGTTACTGCTCCATATACTCCTCAACATAATAGAAAAGCTTAAAAGAAGGAATAGAATGTTGAACGTGACAAGCTGTATCCTAAGAAAAAGAATATGCTAAAACAGTTTTGGGGAGACCCTGTTTCTACTGCTGCCTATATTTTGAACATAAGTCAAACTAAAAGCCTACATGATGGGACTCCAGAGGAAGCATGGTCAGGAAGAAAACATGCCATCTTCGAGTATTTAGTTCACTTTACTTTACACAAGTACCCGATGAATAAAGAAAGAAATTGGATGACAAAGGAGAGCCAATGGTGTTTCTAGGGTACAATTCAACAGGTGTATACAAATTTTACAGCCCTGTTAGCAAAAAGTTTGTGATGAGCAGAGATATTATTGTTGATGAAAGTTAACATTGGAGTTGGTTGTCTAGAACTGAAAGTGATAAAGTGTTTGTATCAATTCAGGTTGGTACGCAGTCTTAAAATAGTGCAGAAATGGTTCAGAATCAGCCACATTTGCAGTCTGATTGTACTGGTCTGATTGGGCCACAAAAACCTCAGCAATAGACAAAACCTTAGAGGTCTAGTGATTTTATATCTATTCTTGACCATGCAAGTGAATGCAGATGGAGATAGAGAGCATTTTGAGCAGGCTATCAAGGAACCTAAACGGAAGGCAGCAATGAAGGAGTTGAGGGCTATAGAGAAAATCCACACGTGGGAGGTCTATAAGGTGATGGTAAAACCAACTGGAGATGTTAGAAAATACAAAGCTAGGCTGGTTGCAAAGGGATTTTTGCAAAACGGCTGGTTTGGATTAAATGAGGTGTTTGGTCCTGTGGCAAGATTTGAAACTATCTGATTAGAGGTTGGTACCACCACTTTTAGAAGGTGGTCATTACATCAGCTTGATATAAAGTCAGCCTTTTTAAGTGGTCCACTAGAGGAGGAAGTTTATGTCGATCAACCTCCTGGTTTTGAAGTGACAGGACATGAAGATAAGGTGTGTAAATTGAAGAAAGCTCTATATGGGCCAAAACAAGCCGCTCAGGCATGGAATAAAAGAATAAATTGCTTCCTTTTGTAGTTGAGTTTCAGCATGTGTACAATGGAATATGAAGTTTATGTGAGAGCTACTATAAGTGATTTGATGATAGTTTGCATCTGTGTAGATGACCTACTATTTAGTGGCAGCAATGCAATAGAAATAGAGGAGTTTAAAAGGAGAATAATGTTGGAGTTTGAGACGACAGATCTTGGATTGCTCTCCTATTTTTTGGGAATAGAATTTGCATTTATCTGTGATGGAGTTTTCATGCATCAAAGGAGGTAATGCAACTAAAATACTGAAAAAATCTCATACTTTGTAATTATGGCCAAACACCAGTATAAAGTTTGAGATGGAAGGAAGTGAGAAGATAATTGACTCAACCTTGTATAAGCATATTGTGGGTTCGTTGAGGATTTTGTGCATGGGTAGACATGATATAGCTTATGAACTGATATAGGCAAATATGTTTACTTGATAGTCATTATACGTAATGATACTATTAGAATCTTGCAATTGAAATAACATTTATTTAGTAAGCTTCAAATCAAGGATCTTGGCTGCCTGAAATAACAAGGCATTTTTATTTTGCAGAGATATTATGCATTGGTTATCTTGGAAGAAACAAAATGAATTATAGACAAATGGACCCAAATAAAAAATTAATGGCAGACCATGGCCAAACATGTCACTAGATGGCTTTGTGACCCATTGGAAGAAATGTTGTCTCTTGGAAGAGTAAGAGACAAAATAGTTATGTTCAATCTAGTGGAGAAGCGGAATATAGGGCTATGGCCTCAAACAAGTGACTTGGTGGGGATCAAACAACTTCTTCAAGAACTATAGTTTTCTGAAATTCAGCCAACGAAATTGTATTATTATTATTTTCAAGAACTAATCAAGAAACTCTACGTTGCCTCCAATCTAGTGTTTCATGACATAACTACAGACAAAAAATTATTATTATTTTGTAAGACAGAAGCTGCTGTCCAAGGAGATTACTACTGAGTTTTGTCGACTTAAATAATCCAGTTGTTGATATTTTGATTAAATCGTTGAGTGCTTTTAATTTATTTGATCTGTTGGAGATCTCACATCGACTAGAGATAGGGCTTTTCAATAGTTTATAAGTGGGTGAAAACCTCACATTACAAACTGGTTTTGTAAGGTTGAGTTAGGTTTAAAGTCCAATTCTTAAGATGGTAGCAGAGCCAGGTTAGCAAGGTTGTTGGGCCTATCGGGTCCCTTAAATATATAGTTCCACACACGAGTTAGGGAGTCTCGGCATGAGGGAGTTTGTTGGAAATTTCACATAAACTAGAAATAAGGCCTTTAATAGTCTATAAGTGGGTGCAAACCTAACCTTACAAGCCGGTTTTGTAAGATTTCTTTAAGCTTAAAGTCCACTTCTTAAGATGATTCAAGCTTTAAGCATACAATTTATATTTTTCAGCTTGAGGAGGAGTGTTAAACAAATATTTGTATTTTATATTATTGCGTGCCTTGTAATGGTCTGTCTCTTTCTTTTATCCTGATTTAGCTGTTTGGGAACGTGCAACAATCTTCATTCCTGGTGTCACCATGTACCTTTTTGACTTCTGTTACACACACAGATGTTATAGTTGAGTAAGAAACCCAAGCTTTTCGCTAAGAAAGTCAGACTCAAGTGTTATAATTTTTAATATTCAGTTTGTCGTGTAAAAGACAATGTTGACATTTGGGGACAAATACTTATATAATTCAATTAAATCCTTAAGCTCAACATTGTGTAGTTAGTCCTTTTTACTATAGCTTATTATCTAGTTAAGATGGTCATGTCTTCACGAGATTCTTTAGTGATGCTTGTCGGACCTCAATTAAATTGGGCCTAATACAATTTGCAATAAAGTATTGTCAATTTTTAGTGGTTATTGATACGTCCTACTGATTATTATTCATTCTAATTGATTCATTGTTCTGTTTTTAAATTCAAAGGTTTTGGCTACATTGGAATCAACTCCTGATGCTTTGTTCCAATCAGATGCTGTAAAATTTGCATTCATTGGGTTGATGCGGGACCTTCGAGGAATAGCAATGGCTACTAATAGGTTGGTAATTAAAACGTTGAAACTTTATGTTTACAAAGGCCTTGTTATTTGTTAAAAATGTTAATTTATTTTGATTGTACTTAATTGTTTGTTAACAGCCGTAGAACATATGGGTTCCTTTTTGACTGGCTTTATCCAGCCCACATGCCTCTTCTTTTGAAAGGCATTACACATTATGCTGATATTCCAGAGGTCTGCTTCATTCTTTCCTTTTAAAGCTTTTGCTATGCAATGGAAGGAATAATTGTATTTTCTTATTTTGCTTTGAAATTGAAGCAATAATTATTTTTGCTATGCTATTTGACTATCAATACTCTATGATAGTTGGCAATACTTGAAAAAAGTAACTAGTAGAAATTTCAATATTAATATAGAAGTGTGGCTAGACAAGAAAATACACGATCATGAATGATTATATGTACGAGGAGATACTGGTGTGACACATTGAGGAAAAGATGATAGAGACTTGGTTTTGGTGATTTTGTTACATGTAGAGGCTGCTGGAGACAAAGGTGAGAGTAGATGGAATGGGCTTTAGTCCCATGATAAGTGGTAAACCTAATACAACTATTTTTTTCCATTTGTATGGACAATGGAACAATTTCAAATTATCAAAACATTTAGTAATAATCAACATTTTATTTTATATTAGATTAATTAGTAGTAATCAATAAAAGAACAAATACAAATCAACACTATCACCACCCACCCACCAAATCCACCGAATCAAGTGCAAAAAAAGAAAAAAACAGTAGAATCACACAACAGATGCTCTTGATCACGAGGAAGAGCTTCTGTTTTTGCAAATTATAAGCAAGATTATAAGGAAATAGAGGGTGACATAGAGGGAAGATGATGTTTTAATTTAAAATAATGGAAAATTAAAATGCAAACTGTTTCACTTGAAACAGAGGTTGAAGACAAAAATTGTGATACATAAGAGGCGGCAGAGGCAAATGACAAAGACAAATGGTGGAGACAATTGATGTGGAGGCAAACAACAAAGGAGAGAGGCAAATGGTGAAAGAGAATGACAAAGGCGAGAATGCTAGGGTTGATGTGAAGAAGACACACAACATCATTGTTTAGTTTTGTTTGTCTAATGTTAGGATTGAGATGTGACAGAGATGAGCAATAGAGACGAGAATGGTAGGATTGATATCAAAAAGAAGATACCTTGTCACGAGAGTGTTTAGGTTTATTTGTCTAATGTTAGGATAGAGATGTAGTGAAGGTGAACTGATGTTGACATTTCACATCATGAACTCTGGAGGTGAGTGATGGAGATGAAACTGAGGAAGAGGCACCGCTGCCGCGAGAGTTTTAGTTTTGCCTAAGGTCATGCCATCTATGAGTGAGTGTGAGACAAGCATAAGAGTGGTTCTTAGGTCACCAATATTAAACCTGTCATGCAATCTGCATAACAGTGGATCATTTTGGGTTGAGTCGTGTTTGAGTCAATCATAAATGAAACCCAGCCTAGGGTCATCGGGTAACTTAATATCCAATGAACACCCCTATGCAAGAGGGGTAAACTAGGAAAGGCAAAGAAAAAGGAAAATAGGAAATAAAAAACATCCACAACTGTCTATTTAAAACTAATAAATCAATCAATAAAAAGCTAGTTTCTTAGAGTGGGAGACATGATTAGGCCCACACGGTAGTCAACTTGTTTCCTTCCAAATCTTAGCTTAAGCAAACTAGTTAGTTTCACATTTTTCTTTTTAATTTTGCAATGTTTTTGCTTTAAATATTTCTAACGTATACTTTCATTGACAGTGATTCTTTTTAATTTTTTAAATTGATGCTTTTTACTTTAAAGCTAAGCTATATATATATATATATATATATATATATATATATATATATTATTTAAATTAGTTTTGTAGAATCAAAACTAATTTCGATATTGAAATTGTATGTTTGCTTGAGAGCTAAGACCTGTTACTTTTTGTTGCTAATTATGAACATGTCAAACTGTCTAAACATTTTGACAATAATGGCTGTCTTGCTATGTTGTATGTGGCTATACCATTGTCTCGATGCGGGATTGGTAACTACAGAAGACAGCCCAATGATGACCATTTATTCTTACATAAGGCTTGGTTGTGGCTTTAGTTTTATCTGCCGCAAATTATATAAGTATTTGAGACTTGGGAGTCATATAACTTCTGCCCATAGTCAAAGAACTAACAAATCCTATTTCATGTTTTAAATTTTGAAGAGAGCATCCAAGTTCAATGTAAAACTGTTACATAGAGATCCAACTACCTGGTTCTGAAGGGAATAAGTTACTCAACTATTGTGACAATAACCTCATCCCTCCTTAATAAAACAAATGTTTGGGTAATTTTACCACTGAAAATAAGGTATTAAATGAGTTTATCTTGTACATCTTCCAATCAATGTTATATATTCACCTCCACTACTTAATAGAGAAACTTATCATTGTCACATTGAAGGGATGCTTGATTTCAAAAACGCGATGCAGGTAACCACTCCATTATTGAAATTCATGGCTGAACTAGTACTGAACAAGTCCCAGCGATTGAATTTTGAATATTCTTCTCCTAACGGGATACTACTTTTCCGAGAAGTTAGTAAATTGATTGTTGCTTATGGATCAAGAATTTTACCACTTCCTAACAAAGCAGACATGTACACTTCCAAATACAAGGGGATATCAATTTGTTTGATAATTCTTACACGAGGTATGAATATATTCTGGAATATTAATATAGCTGACTATCTATCGTATTTTCTGTTGGCATGTAGGATGTAGTGAAAGGGACTGCCCTATTGGGAGCATGAAGTAATTTAGGTTTAGATCTAGGTAACATTTGTCATTTGATTAAACGACACATGCTAACAAACATTTTAGTGCCACCACCTTCCAACCTGCTTTTCTCTACTATCCTATTATATTCTAAATGTATTATTTTTTGAAGTTTCTCTCGGTTAAATGATTGTTTAATTACCCCTTTTATTAATTTTGTCATACTTTATGTGTAGTTTTATATTGGCAGTATGAAATTTATTTGTAAGTATGTCTGAATTGTTAAAGGTAATATAATTGAAAGGATAAATTCTGACTTTTTTTATTTTATTTTAGAGGTTGGTTTCACAATAATTGATTATTACTTCTTTAGTACTTGCAGTTATTTATAATATTATGTATTATCTATTTTCTCTTTTTTGGTTTCTGAAGCAAAAAAAAAAAAAAAAAATATT
>Ga0209700_100460_pt1 | contig 75712 bp, 48 predicted proteins | sample SiratroredBW_FD_187528 | JGI IMG/M metagenome (GOLD analysis project Ga0209700, IMG submission 187528) | Root nodule microbial communities of legume samples collected from California, USA - Siratro red BW (SPAdes) (version 2) | ecosystem: Host-associated > Plants > Roots > Nodule | place: USA... | reverse complement strand
ATATATTAAGAGAATACAATAAGAATAAACTATTTTCCACACGGATTCTTGTAGAAAACTACTAATTGGCTACAAATTAAGCCTGTACTGTGTTTTACATATGTTGGGTATCGTATTATTTAAGAAGTTGAGATAAAAAATAATGTATAAACATCTTTTGTTCTAACCTTAAATATTGACAATAAGAAAAAGGAGATTACAGAGATTGAGAAGGCCCAGCTAACTGTGACTGAATTATGCTGTTCCACGCATTGAAGCCAACAAGAAGGCAACTATTTATAACCGTTCATTTTAATCTTTTTACTCACACAGGCTTTTGCTCAAATAATATATATTGTCAAATTTTCAATCTTATAAAGTTTATTCCTAACAATATGGCAGGGGAACTCTTCATCTGCCAACTATTCCGGACTCCTCTCCAGGACTTCCAAAATTCAAACCATTTTTGTAGCTCATTTCCAGCCACTTGATGTCCTCTTAACATGTCAATGCAATATATATTCTTCTCTCGAGTACTTCAATCAGACAAGTTTCTTATTTTACATTATATTAATCAATCTGTGTTCAACTGATAATATAGATTTCAGTGACGTGATATTCATAAAAAATTATATCATGGGGCATTCAGTTTAAGCGTTTGAAATAAAACACGAGGACATGAAAAAATTACAGAATTGGATGCAAGCATGACACAAATTAAAGTGTCTGAATGGGATTGGTGTACTTGGTTAGAGCTAACAAGGAGTTTCAGTTTCAGCGACCACATGAATAACAAATTAGCAAACATAACTTGTAAGAGATGGTTTAAAACAGGACATCAAATAACAAGTATTATTTTTTCTGCATTTTTGATTGCTACGAAAGATAAACTAGAACAAATATGATAGCTGCTAAATCATAACCCACACAGCCGCAGCGAAAGCCTTATTCAGACCAATTTGGTCTCATCTCATAGAGCGACCAAGGGGTCGATCCTAGGAAAAAATAAAAATTAAAGAGAACCTCCTATTCTAGCACAAATTTGAAAAAGGAAAATTGATAGGATCTTCGTCTTGATTGTCCCTCCGATCAGTACCTGTAATGAACAGGCTTGTACGGACCCTCAACTGGGACACTGATGTAATCAGCCTGATCTTTGGTAAGCTTGGTGAGCTTAGCTCCTAGCTGGCCAAGGTGAAGGGCAGCAACTTTCTCATCAAGGTGTTTGGGCAAAACATAAACCTTCTTCTCGTACTTCCCAGTACCCTTCTCCTTCCACAGCTCAAGCTGAGCGATGACCTGGTTGGTGAAGGAGCAGGACATCACAAAGCTGGGGTGGCCCGTCGCACACCCCAAGTTCATGAGACGACCCTCAGCCAGCACAATGATGCCCGTGTTGGTCTCAGGGAAAACCCATCTGTCGGTTTGAGGCTTAATGTTAGTGCGCTTCACACCAGGGTAGGTCTCAAGCCCATGCATGTCGATTTCATTGTCGAAGTGTCCAATGTTGCACACAATCGCATTGTTCTTCATCTTCTTCATGTGGCTCACCATGATGATGTCCTTGTTCCCGGTGGTCGTCACGAAGATGTCCGCCACAGAGACAACGTCCTCCAGGGTCAGAACCTGAAGGCCTTCCATCATAGCCTGAAGAGCACAGATGGGATCGATCTCCGTCACAATCACACGAGCCCCAGCCTGCTTCATGGCAGCGGCACAACCCTTCCCAACATCTCCATAACCACAAATAACGGCAACCTTTCCGGCGATCATCACGTCAGTGGCTCTCATCAATCCGTCGGGGAGGGAGTGACGGCAACCGTACAAGTTATCGAACTGCGATCGCACAACACAAGACCATATAACACAACGTAAACACTCGTAAGATGTGAAAAAGAGGAGGAAGTAAGCAACTATTAGGCACCTTGCTCTTGGTGACAGAGTCGTTCACATTGATGGCTGGGAACAAGAGGGTGCCGTTGGCCTGCATCTGGTAGAGCCTCTTGACGCCGGTGGTGGTTTCTTCGGAGACACCCACCAGTCTGTCCTTCATCTTGTGGTACTTCTTGGGATCGGTCTTCAAGCCATCCCTGATGATGCCGAGCACGATCTGGAACTCCGCGTTGTCCGAGGAGGAGGGATCCGGGAACTGCCCCGTCTTCTCGAAGACCTGCTCCGCCTTGACACCCTCGTGAATGAGGAGAGTGGTGTCGCCGCCGTCGTCGACGATGAGATCGGGGCCACCGTCGGGACCCCAGTCGAGGGCGCGCTCGGTGCACCACCAGTACTCCTGGAGGGTCTCGCCCTTCCAGGCGAAGACGGAGGCGCTGTCGCGGGCGATGGCGGCGGCGGCGTGGTCCTGAGTGGAGAAGATGTTGCATGAGCACCAGCGGACCTCGGCGCCGAGGGCAGTGAGGGTCTCGATGAGGACGGCGGTTTGGATGGTCATGTGGAGGGAGCCGGTGATCTTGGTGGCTTTGAAGGGCTGAGACGGTCCGAACTCGGTGCGGCAGGAGATGAGGCCGGGCATTTCCACCTCCGCCAGCTCTATCTCCATTCTCCCGAAGTCGGCGAGGCTCATGTCCTTCACCTTGTACTCCCTCCCATTGCTTGTTTTCTCCACCAGCAACGCCATTCTCGATTCCTCTGTGTTGTAGTATTCTTCCTTCTCCTCTTCCCCTTTATATACCCCACTCTCCTCCTCCCCCCTCTCCCCTCCTTCCGGATCTCTCCTACTTTTCCTCTCCCTATTTCTTCCTCACAACCTCCGATCATTTCTCCCCGCTTCGTGGAATCAAACAATAACCAAATTAAAAGAATCATTTTTAATTTCCGAAAATTAATATTTATCATCACTTTATAACATGTAATGTAATAACAAGTTATGTCAAAGTACCATGTAATGTGACAATGTAATATTTGATTTTAGAAAGAGTTTTGAATTCCAAGTAGTAAATGAAATAGAAGCATGGACGATGACGACGAATGAGCGTGGGGGTTGGTAAATGAAATGACTATGCTACCCTCACCAACCCCCTTTGGACAATCTCACAGTAAGTTAAGCCACCAACTACACTACAAAACAGAGAAATAATTTTCAATGAAGACAATCAAAACGTTGGCTCTTCCCATCCCTTTAACCTAACCCCACCAGAGTCTTTAAGGTAAATGAAGCAAAGGCACATGAATATTTATGTTGTCGTAAACATAAAGGGTGTAAGGGGTAGAATGGTACATGAACATGTTGTGGGGAATGAGGAGTGAGTTTATTTAAGGGGAGGTGGGATGGGGTGAGGGGCACACAGTGTTACTGAACTGCTTGCTTTGCTGCTTGTTTGTTTCAGTGTCTGCGTTCGTGTCTTCAGAAGCATAGCCAAAGACAGAGGCAAGGGATGGAAGCAGTAAGCGCGTGGGGTAACGCGCCGTTGGCGACGGTGGACCCAGAAATCCACGACCTCATTGAGAAGGAGAAGCGTCGGCAATGTCGGGGAATAGAACTGATAGCGTCGGAGAACTTCACTTCTTTTGCGGTCATCGAGGCTCTGGGGAGTGCCCTCACCAACAAGTACTCCGAGGGTATGCCCGGCAACCGTTACTACGGCGGCAACGAGTTCATCGATGAGATTGAGAACCTGTGCCGGTCCCGCGCCCTAGAGGCCTTCCATCTCGATCCCTCCCAATGGGGCGTCAACGTTCAACCCTACTCTGGTTCTCCGGCCAACTTCGCCGCCTACACCGCTGTGCTCCAGCCCCACGATCGCATCATGGGTCTGGATCTCCCCTCCGGTGGCCACCTCACACACGGCTACTACACCTCCGGTGGGAAGAAGATCTCTGCCACCTCCATTTACTTTGAGAGTTTGCCTTACAAGGTGAATTCCGCCACCGGATTCATCGACTACGAGAGGTTGGAGGAGAAAGCCTTGGATTTCAGGCCCAAGTTGATCATCTGTGGCGGCAGTGCCTATCCTAGGGACTGGGACTATGCCAGGTTCAGACAGGTAGCCGACAAGTGCGGCGCTCTCTTGCTCTGTGACATGGCTCACATCAGTGGTCTTGTTGCTGCTCAGGTAAGTACTACATCAGATCTGTGTTTTTTTTTTCAAAAAAATGTTTTTTTTTTCAAAAAAATGTTTTTTTTTTCAAAAAAATGTTTTTTTTTTGGGTTGGTGTGTGAAATGAATGATGGTGCAGGAAGCTAATAATCCATTTGAGTACTGTGACATAGTGACCACAACGACCCACAAGAGCTTGAGGGGTCCTAGGGCGGGTATGATCTTCTACCGGAAGGGACCTAAGCCGCCGAAGAAAGGGCAGGCTGAGAATGCAGTGTATGATTTTGAAGACAAAATAAACTTTGCGGTGTTCCCTTCCCTTCAGGGGGGTCCTCACAATCACCAGATTGGGGCACTTGCGGTTGCACTGAAACAGGCTATGAGCCCGGGATTCAAGGCATACGCGAAGCAGGTTAAGGCGAATGCAGCTGCCCTTGGAAATTACTTGATGAACAAAGGATACAGTCTTGTGACTGGAGGAACTGAGAACCATCTTGTCTTGTGGGATCTCCGCCCTCTTGGCTTGACTGGTAAGCTTCTACTCATACCAAACCATAACACCTCACTTCAATTTCTTAAAGCATTTTCCACACACTTGTTCCAGGCAACAAGGTAGAGAAACTTTGTGACCTCTGCAACATTACTGTCAACAAAAATGCTGTCTTTGGTGATAGCAGCGCATTGGCCCCCGGAGGAGTGCGGATTGGTAACACCTTCTCTTTCAAACTTTTTTCTCTTCACATTTGAAAATAATTATTATCAATGTCATCTCTGTTATTGGGTGTGTTTTTATGAGGGATTGACAGGAGTTTGTGATGTGTTAACAGGTGCCCCGGCCATGACTTCTAGGGGGTTGGTGGAGAAGGACTTTGAGCAGATCGGAGAGTTCCTTCATCGTGCAGTGACTCTGACGCTGGAGATCCAGAAGGAGCATGGGAAGCTTTTGAAGGATTTCAACAAGGGCCTGGTGAACAACAAGGCTATTGAAGATCTGAAAGTTGATGTTGAGAAATTTTCAGCCTCCTTCGACATGCCCGGGTTCCTAGTATCTGAGTTGAAGTACAAGGACTAGCTTGGTTTAAAGTGCATCCCTTCGTGTCCCGCACATGACGGAGATAAACATGACCAATGTTTTCTTTTCGGTGTCTCATAGACTGCCTTGTTGGTTTTTGGTTTTTAAGTTCATCCCTTCATCGTCAATATTATTATTGCTGTTATTTACATTTACATTTAGAAGTCATTCCTGGAGTACCATGAGAATCATTCTGCCAAATTCATGTTTTGGAAAATAACTTGTATTTCGGGACGTGTATCATGTGAGCTTCACACACGCATTTGCCATCTCTTATTTCTTTTCAACAGAAGTAGGTTCTTTCACATATTCAGCTTTCTGCCAATTTTTACCTTATCAAAAACATATATTGCGTCTGCTACAAACAATCTTCGACCATTTTAATAGTTTTTCTTAAACAAATCAAATTTGTGTGGTAAACATCATCTTAATAACAATTGTCCATTTTAATGCAAATATGTTTCAATTAAAAATATGGAATAAGATATCGTACTGGTATATATTCTCCGCTTCTTTTATTTAGACTTTAGTAAACATTATTGATTAATGGTAAAATATCGTAAACATGATTCAACAAATTTATGTTTATATTTTCAGAAAAAAAAAAACTTAAAAGAAATATATAACAGATTGTATTTAAACATAGGTATATTATCCTGAAATGAGGCCATTTTTCACCTTTTTAAAACATTCTGGTAATACTATTCCTAAAGCCTACTTCAACCATTTTAATATATTTTTTAAAACAAACCAAATTTACGGTGAAGGACATGAAATGAAAAATAATAATCCTTAAATTTAAAGTAACGAAAAAAAATTGTACAATAACGAGTATTAATAATGATAAACTAAAATTAATATACATATCAATATTCATTATTCGTTTTGTTCGTCCTATAAAATTATTTTTTAAGTAATTCTTACATAATTAATTAATGGATATGTTCATTAATTTTTTTTTATAAAAAGTGTTTCTTTATAAAATGATTATTTAGTATGATGATTTTTAATATTTTTGGGTAAACTTATTTAAAAATCACTTAAAAATAAATTACTCTTTAGAAACCATTTTTTAACAAACAGGTTCAGTCAAATATCAAATGATTTGTTGTGTATGAATTAAAAATAATCAACAAACATTTATACTAAACTTACAAAAATTAAATAAAGAAAATTAACAGAAGCTACAGTGTTTAAAATGATTTTGTTTTACAATAGAAATTACATGTATTCTATACCCTGCCAACGACCATTGTTCTGTGGAATATGGTTGGTTACATAGACATGTCAGTCTTGAAACTAAAGCTCCCTTTTTCACTTTCAGGTTTTGTAGTAGCAGCAGCAATATCCACCACCACCATCTCTCGCCCTTTTTCGTGTCTGGAAATCGCAGCTCCTCCATCCTCTCCCAAACCTAAACATCCACAACACTTGCTCTCTCTTCTTCTCAAACATCCTTCTCAACCCCAACTTCTGCAACAAGTTCACTGTCACATTGTCACCTCTGGCCTCTTTCACTACCCTTTTCACGACACCTCCACTTGTTTACTCCTCTTCAACAACCTCATCCGCTGTTACTCCCGTGGCCCTTCCCCCCACCTAGCTCTTCACTTCTTTAGCTACACCCAACACTCCCACACTTTCTTCACATACCCTTCCCTTGACACCTTCTCTTTTGCCTTTCTTTCCCACGCTTCTGCCAATGCAACCTGCACCCACTTTGGGACTCAACTCCACGCCCTCGTTTTCAAGGTCGGCTTTCAGTTTCATGTGTATGTGCAAACTGGGCTGTTGCAAATGTACTCAAGTTGGGGTCTTTTGGTTGAAGCCGCACAAGTGTTCTACCAAATGCCGCATAGAAGCTTGGTTACTTGGAATGTTTTTATCACCGGTTTGATTAAATGGGGTGAGGTTGAACTTGCCCTTTCTGTGTTTAATCAGATGTCTTATCGGAGTGTAGTGTCATGGACCCTTGTTATTGATGGATACACGCGCAAGAATCAGCCCATGAAAGCTTTAACTTTGTTTAGGGAAATGATCAAAGTTGATGGTATAGAACCTACTCACGTCACTCTTTTGACCATTTTTCCTGCTATTGCAAATATTGGGTGTATTAAGATATGCCAATGTGCTCATGGATATGCAGAGAAGAGAGGGTTCAATGCCTTTGATATACGCATTACCAATGCATTAATTGATTTGTATGCAAAGTGTGGATGCATAGCAAGTGTGAATAGATTCTTCCAGGAGTTACCTGATCAGAGGAAGAATCTGGTATCATGGACGTCAGCTATCTCTGGTTTTGCAATGAATGGGATGGGGAGGGAAGCTATAGAGACTTTTGAAAACATGGAGAAGGCTGGGCTTAGGCCGAACCGTGTGACATTCCTGAGTGTTTTGAGTGCCTGTAGTCATGGAGGATTGGTTCAAGAAGGCCTCAATTTTTTTGTTAAAATGGTAGAGGATTGTAAACTTGTGCCAGATATCAAGCACTATGGTTGTGTGATAGATATGCTGGGGAGGGCTGGGAGGTTAGAAGAGGCTGAAAAGGTTGCTTCACAGGTACCTCATGAGGTTGCCAATGCTGTGATGTGGAGAACGTTGCTGGGTGCTTGTAGTGTTCATAATAATGTTGAAATTGGTCAGAGGGTAACCAGGAAAATACTAGAGATGGAGAGAGGACACGGTGGGGATTATGTTCTTATGTCCAATATTCTTGTTGGTGTTGGGAGATTTAAGGACGCTCAAAGGTTAAGAGATATGATAGATAAAAGAATTGCCTTTAAACTTCCTGGCTATAGTATGGTCTGAATGATATACAAGGGTCACTTGGGAAATAGATGATTGTTAATCTGCCTTTCTTGCTTGGGAATAGGTGTAATTGAACTTGTCAGCATGGTAAAAGAACCATGTATAGACAGGTCCATTTATCACTAGGCAAGAGGCATATTGGCACTTTAGCATGCCATTGCCGTTTGTTTCAGACATTCTAAATTGGCTCGAGGCATCAAATTGTGGTAAAACCTGCTGCAAATTACTTCATGCGTCAACAAATATTTTATCAAGTTGTATTATCTGAAAAGCTTAAAAAAAATTAATATTGCTGATTTATGTTGCATTGTGTCAGGATCAAAAAGTGGGAATATTGCATCCATTCTGGAAGTTGACGATTGGAAAGGAGACGCAATCATGCAGGTTAAGCATTGATTTCAGTACTTTCTTTTCAGTCATCTCTACAAGGAAGCCAAGTATGTGTTTCATTGGATCCGTAATTTGGCATACGATCAAACTATTTTCGGCAACTAGTTTGCCAAATAAGCCTTGTTAAAGAAGAATAAATTTTTGTTTTGCAATTTGAGAGAGATCTAGTATAAGTTAAAGGCAATTTTAACAATTTCTAAGCTCGTCTCGCATGGGCTCGTTTAGTCAAACTGTCGTAATCGTTGTCTTCAAAATTCATTTTTTTAAACTAAATGTAAGTTGAGGACAAGGCACAAGAAATGCCAAAGTCCAACAAAGTTACATCACGTAGAAAACTGAAGTACTACCTAGCATAAATTAAAGCAGCACTTTTCTTAGCACGTATACCAACCAACCCCATTGCCCTAAAGTATTACAAATATCTTTACCACAATATATTAATAAAACCAACAATTCAATATGTATTTTATATATTAAACCAACCTTCCAATTCCATATTTTAGTTTTGGAGTAGATAAAATAAACTTCATTATAGGAAACAAGCTCTCAATAACAGATTCGCATACTATACTAGCACTACAAAATGGAATAAATTATTTTAAGTTTATTTATTTTCAAGAAAAAATAAATTTATAAACTTTAATTTATCTTTTATTAAAAAATAAAATACATTACTAACAAATTAAACTTTGATAAACAAAAAATAAAAATAAACACATTATCTATTACAAACAACTTCCGTGCGAACGTATGGCAGTACTTGATGATAATTTCTTGTAACGTCTTCATCAAACATCACATTTAAACTTTTTTTTTATCACCCGGGATAGAGCTTAGCTTTCAAAAAGCTAAATTACAAATGGACGTGTCCTCCGCGCAATAATAAATCATTAATACGAGTAAAAAGAAAACTGTTTTTTTCTACGTTCACATTTTACAGTGCCATTTCAGCAGGCCCTCAAATGGAAGCATGCCAAAATAAGTAAAATGTTCTTACAAATAGTTAAGTGCTAAAAACTTTTAATTAACTAGGACGAACCCCACTCCTACATTATCCTATACCTACCACATGAATAAGTTGAGGGATGTCAGGCTTTACAATTTCTCCAGCCCACCAACAAGCAATACCATACAAAACAATATGGCCTTCAGTCAAATATCTCCTGACTTTCGATTATACTGTGCTGACTGAAAATGTGAGACAGAGAATTTAGTTAAGTACTGTAAACAGAATTTCTCAAGCGATAGTGATTAAGAAAGTTGGTATTTGTGATGCAGGAACGACATGACAATCAAATGAAACAGTAATATTGTTGTTCTTACAGATCATCTTTGGAGACACGATAATATCTCTCTGCATGCTGGCGCTGACCAATCAGTTGAGCAAAACGCTCATCATGAGTGATTACAATTAGCTGAAAATTTTCCTGACCTTTCCTGTCCTCCATGATCCTTCATTTTTAAGAAACACAACAGCACATTAAAATGTAATTATTTCATTATTAGTAGTTTAATCAGAACTAGGCCATCCAGCAATACCTTACAAGAGCTGCAGCCAGACTTTCAGCATTGGGTCCATCCAAATTTGTGGTAGGTTCATCCAGCGCAAGTATTCCACAATTGAGACAAAACGTTTCAGCTAGTGCCAACCGTATGATAAGAGACGCCAGAACCTGGAACCTCGCAATTAAGTAAAACTTATTGTTTATTATTTTTAATTAATTAAGAAAGGGGATCACTAGACATAATAGTAATTCCCTCAGTGATAACATACCTTCTGACCAGCGCTACATCTTCCTCTCATCTCCAACTCTGCATCACCAGTCTGCATAAGAACCTGTACGGAATGCAAAAGAACAATAGTTACTAGGAAATTAGACAGGTTCCGAAGGGTTTTCAATATGATATGTCAAACCTTGTAACTGTAGGAACGGGTCCCTGCACCTACGGAGTCTGAATGAATACTAATGTAGTCTATGTCTTGCCCTCTATAGGTTTGCTGCCACAACTCCCTAATAATTTTGTTGATCTCTTCCATTTTCATTGTGTGAAAGCGCATCAGTGCCCTGATGAATCATTAAGAGCCACCAAGGAACAAAATGAATGCAGATTATATCAGTAATTTAATACAAGTATCTAAATTTGCTATTAAGTGTATCCTTATCGATTAATGCTTGAAACAGACAGTTTAATATGCTTTTTCATCTTGTAATTTGTAATTGTATTTCAGGCATGATAAATATTAGCTTGCAACAAGAAGTGAAGACAAAATGAGTAAACCAATTTTATGAAATTCTTGAAAGATGTTGTTTCTCTTCCTTGACCTAGTTATACTTTTCATTCCCGTGGGTTTAATATACTTTGGTGCTGTTGGTTGCCCCTTGTTCAATAGCACGTTATTCTGATAGTTAACCAGTTTAGACAGTTAAGCCCCCAATCAACCAGATGCAGAATTTGTATTGCTTTACTAAGGCCAAATGATGTGGCATAAAGCCACACAAGCAAAGGGCACCATGTTAATTCCAATCAGAGAGAGGGAACTTGGTTGCATCCAATTCAAAAACTGCGGGATATAATGGGATTAAATCTCAAATATTAATACTTAAGGAACCCCTAAACTCAATCTTTTTGTACAAGTCAGGCAAGAATAATGAATGTGTACTTTGCATTCCCCACACATAACACACCCTTGAGAAAGTAAATACAAAGCGAAACAAAATAGAAATATACCGGATAAAAAAAACATCCAGTATTTTACCCCAACAGCTTATACCAAAGCTGCCAAATGACCTCTGCACCTCACAATGCAAAGTGTGATGATTACGTGTCTCAGTTTTTCAAGAACAAGAGAGAAATGGCCTTGTGAGGACAAAATGAGTGATCTTACTTATGCATTGCAAAGCCATAACTAGCACACAACAAAGAATACAAACTTGATGTAATGTTGAACATTACTGAATTTTAAGAAACTCACTTATCAAGTGCATTGTAGTATCTGTCCAGATCCTTGTTGGCCATTTCAGTTGTCTGCAAATAAAGATGAATTGTCAACAATATTAAACAGGGAATTAAAGAAGAAAGAACAAGACTATGGAATCGCAGGTGATTACACCTTAAGCTGGATAAGCTGGTCGAAGTATCGCTTATCTATGTCCTTGTATTGAGCCTGCTTAAGATCAACCTTATTTTTGGAAATATTGCTTTGGTAAACAGACATTGTTCCACGGCACCTGTTTACCTGTCACCAAGGTACAGGTATATAACCAAAGAGAGAGAAATGTGTCAGTTCAACATTAGAAGGAATAGTATATAACTATCAAAGATGAGAGCATAGAAATGGTGATTGGCTGAACTACTTGCGATTTCAATCCTAGATGTGTGATTCAGGGATTTGAAAATACCTCTGAAAGAAGTCTCTCCCTCTCCAGTGATAGTTTCTGGCGTTCAGTTTCAATTGCGGAGAGTCCACCAGCCTTCAATATATTTTCTTCCAGTGTTTCAATTTCATGTGCTAGCTCATCTACTTCAGCCTTAGTTTTCCTATAATTTAAGTTGTCATCAATTTTTCTTCTTAACTGATCTTGATTTTGCATCAAATCTTTACTTTTCACTAGCTCGGCTAAAATTTCCTGCTTCCTGGTCTCACAACTTTGAAGTTGAGATTGTGATAGAGAATTCTTTTCCTGCAGTTCCTTCAACCTATCTCCTTTCTTTAAATCGGAATACCTGATCAAACAAAACATATGTTAAAAGAAATTTGGGGTCTTAACACTAACACTTTTCAATAAGATATGCTCACTCTTTGATCTTAGAATTCATTCTGAAAAGTGATTCAGCTTCTTGCTGATAACTTCTCTTTTGCTCAGCCAGGTCCTCATACTCACGGTTGAGTCTAATTTTCATTTCATTATAGTTAGCCAGTAATTTATCTTTCTCCTTGGAAAAAGGTCCGAGAGCATCTGCCAAATGCTGCATATACAAAAATTCTGGGTAATACTATGCACTTTGACATGGCAAAGAGAGCCAGAAAAATAAGATCCATTTTTAGAAATATTGGAAATTTTTATTAAAGCAAATATGTTGAAAACAGAGGGTGTCTGATATTTTATTTCATGTAAATATACACAAACAGAACATATAAGGTTGAGAATTTTGAAAGGCAACAGTTCCATCAGGAGGAAGGCTGTTTAATTACTTGTCTATATAGACACAAATACAACACACGAATTGGACGATAAATTACATGCAATGCACCAAAAGTAGTTGAAAAAGAAAGGAACAATAACTGATAATTGCATGTTCTGTCATGAGAGCATTGATAATTTTACTAATTTTTCTTCTGAAAATGTGTGTGTATATGCATAGAAAGGGGTAAAAATAAACTAAATATCCATCAATGTATCAGATAATTAGACACCTTCTCATCAAGATCAACTTGAGTCTTTTCTTCAGTTAAACGTTCCAATTCTTCTTCTAATCTCTTAACACCTTGCAATATGTTGGTTGCTTTCATTTTCTCCTTCGTTAGATTGTGCCACCGAATACGAATATTTGATAGATCGTTCTCCATATGTCTTTGTTCTTCCCTCAACCTCTCCGACTCAGATTGCAAATTGTCCCTTTAAACCAAGATATGAATGGAAATGATGATAAGAATAAAAACCAAAACCAAACCTATGACAAGAATAAGTGCACTTAGGGAGTGGGAGATGATGTCGATATGACAGAATTAATTTATCTTAATGGATCTAGATCGTAAAATTGCCCATATCAGTAAACAGTAAAAAAACTTAAGCTATTTACTTAGTGCTCTGCAGTGTGTTAAGCTCCAGTTGAATCTCTTCCAGGGTCCTCACTCCCTGTCCTCGAAATTCAAGCTTATCTTCTAAATCCTCAATTTGCTTTTGCAATTCTTGAATTTCTTGGAAAAGCCGATCAGCATTTTCAACAGGTTGCACCAATGCGTCAACTAAATCCTTGTCAGTCTTCACTTGTGCTAAAACACCTAAAACCTGAAAATTGCAGCAATTGTATAATCCAAAACAAGTTAACGACAAGAAAAAGGAGGAAACAGATAACACACTCTCTGGTATAAGGTACTTCTAACAGAATCACACAGACCAATAAAATATATATAGTTCAGATGATTTTGTTGAATTTTAAAACAATTGTTAGCAGTGTAACAAATTTACCCTTGTTATCAATAATTTTAAAAATTATCTTCTCATTATTTGTTTATAAAAAACACACATCCATAATATTTAATAGGGCAAGCAAGGACAAGAAATATACTGTTTAAAGTAAACTATAACATGCCTTAGGAAAAGGACCATCAATTTTTTCTAAAATATGCTTCCTATATTAAGGACCAGAGGAAGTACTAAATAATTGATATAAAATAATAATCACCTTCGACAAACAAACATTTTAGAAAGGAAGTAAATGTTGGGATTCAATCTACTCAAAAGAAATTTCCAGGGAATCTTTAAAAGAAATTATGATTGTTACATCATCAAGAGCCTGAGATTTCTCATCCATCTCATCTTTAAGTTGCTGAAGTTCCTTTTCAGTATTAGGGATGGTCTCCTTGCCAAGTTTAACATATTCTTCGTAAACCATCCGAAGCTTGTCCAGCTGCTGATAATGAGACTCTGCATTTGAGGATTCCACGGCGAGAACTTTCATGTGTTCAGCTGAACTAGCTGCCTTCACTCTTTGCTGTCATTAACAAAATGCAATTCAAAACTACATAATGCGCTTGCTCAAAGTCAATAGATAATGTCAGGGTGTTATAATAGCATTTGAGGTGTACAACCTTCTTGACAAAATTGTCTTCTTCTTCTGGAGAGAAAGGGCGCTCACAGCAAGGGCAAACATGATGAGCTCTAGCAACCCTTTCAAAAGGATCAAACATTTGCCGCATGCCATCAGCAATGTTATATTTGCTGCAAGAATTATCAGATAAAGTATTAGTTCATATGAAACAAGCACATCAGTGACAACACAAACAACACTTTGATATGGTCACAAAGACAACATCATGAATATGGTCTAGCACAAATTGACCTTCTCTGGACATCTCGTTTCTCCTTGGAAGACTCTAAAACTTTGAGATAAGAATCAAGTCCAGAACATTGTTGATCCAAAGACTGAAGCTTGGATTCAATAAATCTCTTTCTTGCTGCAAGACAATCATTTAAATATAAATGGTGCCAAACTGTGTCTTCAGTTATTCAGCATGGTGGAAGAAAGAAACCAAACTAGGGCAAAGAAGAAGCAGCATGAAAAAATAAAAAATATCAAGCGGGCAGCATCAGCTATATCAAGAGACACATACAAAATGCTAAATAAAGAACGTCTATTTATATTTATTGTATCATATTATTGATATGCAGAATAAACATGTGGCTATCAAATGCACTAAAAAATATATATAGACATTCAAACCAAAAAGCAAAAACTTGTACTTTTCATAGATGTTTTGCAAGGTAAGAAACTCAAGGAAGATGATTTGCCAATGTCAAACTTCCCCATAAGTACAGAAATATACATCCAGAAACTCCTTTTCTTCTCGAAAACTATGAACCTAGAGAATGTATAAAGCAAAAACAATCCTAAAACTAAAAAATAGACACATTTTTAATTTAATGCATGTAAGCAATTTTTCACCTAAATTCCCCATTATAACTCAGAAGTACAATGATCAAATGAAAACTTAGTCTCACATATACAGGAACCAAAATATAGCCTTGTTGGTACCCATATGTGATATTCACTTTAATTTGATCCCTACACTTTAATATAACTCTAATAGACAGTATTATAATACAAATAACAGAAAGGGAAAAAAATGAAAACAATTCTACCTTTGAGAATTAAATTGAACAGATCTTTTGTATATGGACTAAATTAAAAAGAGTACCACATATATGGGAAATAATATTTTAAAATAAAGAAAAATCTATTAGATTCTACGAACCACTGCAACATTACGTATGCAGAACTCAAACATTGATTGCCCTCAAAAACTAAAATATTTATACTCGACTTCTTTGATGATACATAGCACTTACATTCCAAATCCTTGTGGTGTTTGGATAGGTTACCATTAACTTCTCGTATTTTCATTTGCAACATATTGACTTCCTTCTCAGCATCACGGTACTTTGCATTCAGATCATCAAATTCCGCTCCAACAGCCCTGCACCAGAAAAAAAAAAATCAATACAAGGTAATCTGTGATCTTCTTCGCATTCTTACCCAATGTGAGACTTTTGGACTTGTAGTTGCAACTCCAACATATCATAAATCTTATATTGGCTCATCTTCAACTCTCAGTGAACTTGAGATTTCACATCAACTACACATGTGGCCAACGTAGATCTTATAAAAGGTTGGACAATTTTTACCTTGTACATTTTGGGATCGAGTTAGGCGTCCAGCCCAAATTCAAGAGGTAGGTGCTTACAACTACAAGTAAACATAAAAAAATAAAAATAAAATAAAAAGATGTCCCCAACCTTAATGCTTGAGTAATTTCCTTTTTCACATCCTTATCAAGAGGAACCCTCCCTTTTAGCACCTTTCTAATGTTGTCCTTTTGGTCATCTAATCTGTAAAGAAAAATAAACAGATGACCACCAACTTCTAAACATGATCTAGAAAACGAAAAGTGGAAATTAAAGGGAATACAAACAAAATGGATTTACATTTTCTTATGTTTCTTCTTCCGATTTTCCAACTCTGCTTTCTTATGAGATAGCATAACTCTGTCATCTGAATCAGAAGTCATGATATCCTTCTCTCGATTGACAGCCCTAATCTTTTGATCTATACTATATATCTCATTTTGCACTTGACGTATATTTGGTTCAAATTGTCTTTGAGATAGTTGACTTTCCTTCCTCTCAATCTCATTTCTCTGCAAACATTACTCAAAAAATATGCTAATCATATTTGTCAGATGTCCAAAACTAAGGTTGTAGATTACTAAACAACAGAGAGCAGGTGCCTTACCAAATTTCTTTCTCTTTCATCTATGTGAGAGAAGTTCACATTAGTCATTTGAAGTTCAGATGAATCAAGCTCATTTTTCTTCTCTTCGATGCGCTTCAGAATGCCATCCTGTAAACATAACATATTAATATTGTGCAGGTAAGATAAAGAAATTTGACAAAAAATTTATGTATTGGAATGAAACACCAAACCTTGATCCCTTGCATAGCCTTTATTTTAGCCTCAGTATCTTTCCAACGGTCATTAGCATTCATGTAGCAATCCCATGCCATCTCAAGTTCGTTGTCATTTGCTTTCTGTACAAAATAAGAAAACGGTCACAATCATGTAGTTTTTTTTACTCTTAATGTGGTGAAAATAATTTTAAAATTTGGTAAATTTAGCCAAGCTACAGGAGCATAGAGCGATATTCTTGATAGAGGAAAAACCTATAAGAAGGTAAACAAAAAGTGTGCAAAGCATTCCAATCTCTCAGCATATCCACCAAACAAACCCACTACAATACTGCTAAGTGAATACACAAACAAGAGAAAACGACCCTTTATCCCAAATACCAAGTAACAGCAAGAAATCATTCTTGAAAATTCCTCCACTTCTCATTTGTGAGGCACCTAAAAGTGAACAAACACTAACATAAACCAGAGAGAGAACAGAAAAAACCACCTTTTTATCATCCAGATCTTTCTCAAGATCTGCCAACCTCGATTTTACACGACTAGTGAGATTTAAAGCAACCTCGTCACTGAAAGGAGAATTTGGAAGAGATCCTAAACTATATGTAGCAAAAAGATCGTGAATGGAGGAATCACGCTCTTTCTTCAAAGAAATGTGAGCCTGAAGTTCAAATAGAAACAAAATTACAATAACACTCTGCAAAACTAGATGTCAGTATAGGCAGTTTGTGTATCAATTCATTTACTTCTGCTTCAGCTTGTAGTTTGGCAATCTCTTTGATGGAATGACCAATGATATTCGTGAGGGCAGTACCTTTCTCAGCAGCGTCATTCAATTCTCTTTCCAACTTTCTTATTTTTGCTTCTAAAATTGCAATCCTTTCTTCAAACTTGGTCTTCCATTCCATCAATAATTCATCAGAATCTAGTTAAATATAATATGCATAAAAACAAAAGGCATTAGAAACTTACATATATATTTCACAGAAATTCAGAACTGGCTCAATGATGGTAACACATAATATACCATGTTCAACACTTACCTGTATTCTCCTCAACAAGAGCTGCATGTTGTTTCTCTTGTTCCTTAAGAAGGGTGCTTCGTTGAGCAGTTTTAGTCGATATCTGCTCTTGCAGCTTCCGCAAATCTTTCAATGTTTCCTCTGCATGATGAATTTTATCCTCCAATTGTTTAATGGTCTCTTCCAACTGTAGTATTTGACATTTTACAGACTCTGTTTTCTCTTGATCCTGTGCAATGCTTTCCCGTAGCTATAACAAAATAAAATAAAATAATTACATTTTCTTTTTCTTTCAATTTTGGTACGACGTGGTTTTCTTTATATTTAAAGCTGTCAAAGTGGAAGGCACAGCTTATGTTCTAAAATAACTAGCTAGACTAAAAGCACAGAAGAAATTTTACTTCACGGAATGATTGAGAATGGCCCAAAAAATTGCATTAGGGCAAAAGGGCCAACTAAAGCAGAATAAAATTTTGGTCCTCCATACAAGAATGAGTCCTTGCATAAAAATTACAACACCTTGAGCGGTTTTGTAAGGATTATTAGAATAAAGAGGGAATGAGCAAACTTTATTTAATTATTATTATTATTATTGCTGTTGTTGATCATATTTATAGAGTTGTGAGATATTTTGGAAGGGGAAAGAGACCTTATATGCAGCATCTTTGAGAGTTTGAAGATGTTCGAGTTTGAGCTTGTAACTCTTTATCTCTTGAGCCTGTTCCTTGTGAAGTTTTTTTATAACTTCCAATGCCTTGGTGTATCTGTACATTGAGTAGGAAGCATATATGATTAGAATATGTTGAGTGGAAAAAAAAAACAGCGGGGAGAGAGTAAGGACAGGGAAGGAGAGATACCGAGTTGCGGAAAAAATGTCGTCAAACTTCTTCTTTAAGGTGGAAGGATCCTGTAGAGGCCAGTTGGCTTCGTCTTGGTGAACGAATATAACATTTTCGAGAATGGCCTTGGAAACACCCATGAGCGCAGACATCTCTATGTCCATGTCAGCACATCGATAGCTGAGGCTAACTTTCTGACGGAAAAGAAGAGAAGAAGGTTAATGGGAAGAGAGTGAAGAAGTAGAAGAAAGTGAAGAAGTGTGGTACCTCTCCCGTGTGAGGATTAATAGTTTGAATCACACTCTCAATAGCCTTGTATTCCATTTTAGAGGCCTTTTGCGTAAGCTGAAAGGACCTGACACAGACCACGTCTTTACCAGCGGCCGTCTTGAATCGGAGCTTAATCTGTCCCTTCGTTTCAGTTTCCCCGGCGACCTTCCCAAATGAAAGCAATAATTGATTAATGGAATAATTAGTTAAAAAGAGAGTGAGAGTTAGTTTAGGTTACCTTGGGGTCGTGGATGAAGCTGTGACCAGACCTGGCGTTAGGAGGCAACTCGCCGGTGCAAGAAAGCTTCAAACACTCGATGATGGTGGTCTTGCCGGCACCGTTGGGACCAACGATTAGGGTTAAGGGCTTGAAGAAGGTGATGACGTTCTTGTTCTCCGGGTCGAAACTCCGGATGCCCTTGATCAGCATTTTATCAACAGTGCTCATCTTCGTGCTCGCTCGCTGACTCACTCACTCGCTCGCTCACTCACTCACTCGCTCGCTCACTCACTCGCTCGCTCGCTCACTCACTCGCTGACTCACTCACTCACTCGCTCGCTGACTCACTCACTGACTCACTCACTTTCCTCTGTTCTCCTCATCCCCCGCCAACTTACTCTGCACCTCTGTTCTCCGCACCTCAATTCAATTCAAACAGTTCATTTCTCACTTTTTGGGCTCGCCTTGCCTGAACCCCTTACCACCTTCTATTCTATAATTTCCTTTTATACCTCTCCTTTTTTCTTTCCGTACATCCTTTTTAAATGGATCCTCTTTCTTCTTCATTTTAGCTTTTTTTTTTTCTACAACCTTAACTTTATATTTAGATAAAAGTTTCATCATTTCTAACAAATTTGAATCTATATTGTTTTAAATTATTTTATTTTTCAAAAATAAGAAAATTAAAATTATTTAAATTAAGTATTTCAATTATCGTCAAATACATACAAAATTTGAATATTAAATAATTATTAACAATTTAAAATTATTAATATTCATAATTAAAATATTTTCAATTTTTTTAATTAATATTAACAAAATTTGTTTCTTAATTCACATTGATCCACATTATTTCCAATTAATATTAATCATAATTATTTAAATCGAGATCAAGTGAGATATTTTAACAACATTTTTTTATTGAATTTTATTGATTTTTCAACATTAAGAAAAAAAGTTTGTAACAAATTATTGACAACAAAAACATTATTACTAACAGTGATAAGAAAACATCAAAGTTCTTACTAATATCAAATTACTAGTAATATTGTCCTGAAATTTTCTAACTAATACTGATATTATTGAAAAGGTCTAACTAATATTGATAAATATAATCTATAGCATTGATAATGAAATAAAAAGCTCAAATTATGTATAATGAAAAACTTTAGTATGAAAATAAATTTCTCTAACACTTATCGAAACATGATAACTTTAGTATAAAAAAAATTCACTGATATTTATCAAAACACCATATTCAGATTATGATACCAAAATTTCAAACCGATCAACAATATTTATGTTTAAGTTAAACTACCAATGTTTTAACCAAAATCAAATTAAGGTAAAAGTATATAAATAATACAAACATTAAATTCTATAATTTTAATTAATTTAGTTATTCTCATAAAATTCTAAATTTATAATCTCTTTTAAGATTTTTTGCGAGACAACACATTTTCTATCTAAACATATTACAACACATTTGACGAGTGTAGGAAATGCTTTTTCGCACAAGATTTATACAACCAATTTGGTGATGTTAATATGCATCACACAAAAATAATGTTTATAAATTGTATATTTTGTTAAATTTATTTATTAGTATGAAATATAAATTCATATATACAATAAATAGTTATATAAATTCAAAAAACTAAATTTATATCTATGATTTTTAGACAAATTCTTCCTGCACCCTAATACACGCTTCCTGCACCCTAATACAAATTTTTTAATTTCACAAATACCCCAACACACTCATCCGGTTCATACGGGCAAAAAAATAAAAACCGGATAGCACCCCCATCCGGTTGTCATCTTAACTTTATCTGTTTTTAAATCTTTAATTAATCCTTAAAACAAGCAATAAGTAAGTAATTTTTGGTGTTTATTAGCAATTAGTAAGTGATATTGCTGATTAGAGTAGTTGATTTGGGGTTTAGACGTTGTCGACGATGAACAGAAGAATTTTCCGATTTGATGTATGAGAACTGGATGGATTTCATCCGGTTCTCATTTTTATTTGGAAATGAGAACCGGATGACAGTCCCATCCGGTTGTCATTTCAAAATCAAAATGACAACCGGATGAGTATGTCATCCGGTTGTCATTTCCAAATAAAATGAATTTTTTTTAAATGACAACCGGATGGGATGTCATCCGATTGTCATTTTATTTTGAAATGATAACCGGATGATATACTCATCCGATTGTCATTTTTTTTGAAATGTGAACTGGATGAAGGTGTCATCCGATTCTTATTTTTTTACCTGTATAAACCGGATAGGGTCAATTATGGAATTAAAATTTTATATTAGGACCCAGGAAGAAGATATTAGGGTGCAGAAGAATTTGTCTGATTTTTACCTTGATCTGAAATCCACTCTGAAACAAAACCCCTTCCCGCGCTTCCTGTTGGGTCCTTTGACTCCATCTATTCTCTGATGCGTCTGAAGCGGGAAGTGGTTTCAGATGAAGAACGTGGCGGAGGAGGAGAGTGGTGGTTTTCCGCGCCTTGCCTCATTCGTCTGCGATTGTGACCCTTTCACGGAGGAAGAGCTTCAAGCCATCGAAGCTTCTCTTTCCAACCCTAACATCAAACGTCCATTCAACCATCGCACTCCCCGTCGCCGCCGCCACTTGCCCGCATCGCTTGTCGCTCTTCAACACCCCAATATTTCTTCTTTATCCCCTCGTCCAGGTTCTTTACACTAATTCCTCATTTCCGCATTTTATCACGCCATACAATATATCAAAATATTTCTCCTCTTCTTTCATAGCTACTTATTTCCTCCACTTCTGCTTCTTCTAAGGCATGTTTGAATACGACTTATGATTCTGTTCTATTGGTTTGTATAGAAATGCTTGAAAGGAATTCCATTTGGTTCTTGGAAACACTCAATTGAACTGTAAATTTGCATTTCCTCTTAGTTTTCTATTATTTTTCATCTTGCACAGACTATTCCAGAATGAGATTACCTGCAATCAAGTTTAGTGGTCGAATTATGTATAGCAGGACTTTTGATTCTGTAGAGAAAGCTGCAGCAAAACTCTTACAAGCTCTGGATGTAAAAAATAGAGAGATTATGCAAATTGCAATTGGATTTGACATTGAGTGGAAACCCTCCTTCACAAAAGGTTGTTTCAGCGTCTTCTCCCAGTTTTTGAATAGCGGCTGATTCTTGCATAAGCGATTTCCTGTTAGTATTGAGTCTGTTTTGTAATTGTTGCATTAAGTAATAATATTAATATGTATTTGGTATAGTAATGATAAACCGTTCATTCTGAAACGGATTGGAGTGGAAAGGAAAACGAGATGAGAAGAAAAGACAGGGAAAGGAAGTGATAGGTGTAAGTAGTGATGTGATGGAAAAGATACAGATAGGAAGAAAATGTGATCAAAGTGAGATGGAGGAGAGGGTGAGTGTATGGTGATTATCTTTCTTATCTGATGTTAAGATGTTTTTACTGGTTGTATGTACAAGAATTTATGCCGGTGTTCCTTAAACTAGCTCAGGTGTTTTTCACCTGTATTTTAAAGAATAGATTGTTTACAGGCTAGAATCAGATTCTTGCTCAAATTTATAGAACTTTGATGGAGTGTCTTGACGAGGAATTTCAAAATTCCTTGGAGGAAGAGCCTTTCTATCTTGTTTTGCAAATTGTAATGTGGATGAAGGTAAAGACATGATTTGGGTATCTGGGGAGATTAAAGGTTTGATTCGAGCTAATTGTTTGGCTCCTTACTCCTCATATTTATTGATTATCTTTTCATCAAATGCGTTGTTCATCTACTGAGAGAGAGGAATTTCCTACTTTTGTGCAGAAGAGCCTTTTCTTTTTTTCCTATAAAATATTAATTATTAGAAAAAGAAGAAATTTTTTTGTAACTTAAATTACTGAATCATTATTGTATAAAACTTTTATAGGTGTTCCACCCGGAAAGGTAGCAGTTATGCAGATATGTGCTGACAGTAGTCATTGTTATGTTCTACATCTAATTCATTCTGGAATCCCCCGAAATTTACAGCTTTTGCTTGAAGATCCCACAGTTCTGAAGGTTTCTATCTCAGTTAAACTGGATTTTTTTTTAATGTTTTTTCTTTTATGTCTACGTGAACTAATCAATTATTGTAAGTATTAATACAAAGTTTGATGTGCACAAGGTTGGAGTTGGGATTGATGGTGACGCTATGAAAGTTTTTAGAGATTATAAAATATCTGTTAAAGGTGTGATGGATCTTTCTCTCCTTGCTAATCAGAAGCTTGGTGGTGATCACAAGTGGGGTCTTTCATCTTTGACCGAAAAACTTTTATCGAAACAGGTATGTTTCAAAAATCCAATTGTCTTAAATTAGTATCAGTATATATCTAATTACAAATGGTATTTTTGCTATAAATAATTTTAATTGCTAGCTGGTAGTACTTAAACAAGTTCTTTCTTTCTTTCAAGAAAACAATAACAAAAAATTTAGCCCGTGCATTACTGCACTCAAGGCATAATTCATCTTTGAATAAATCATTAATTTTTCCATGTTAATAGGATTTAGTTGTATTGTTGTGAGTTCTTCAGAGGGAGAAAAGTGCTGTTACATTTAGACCAGAAGAATTTATAGACATATCCGAAATAGAAAATGAAAAAAGTGGATGCCATAAGTAATAAACTGTTTGTTTCTTGTTCATTTTATCGTCACTAGTTTATTGTATTCCTGCACTCATACAAAATAGAGACAAACAATATGTATTTTTCTGTGACTGCTCGATCATTACCCCTTTTTAATTACCTTTTCATTTTTTATTTATTTTTCTCTTCTTTGTCCATGGAGAGAGGGGGGGATGTGAAGGGATCAGTGAGATGTTTCAACCGCCTTCCCAAAAGAAAGAGGTGAAGAGAACTATCTTTGTAGGATATTCACGAAGCTTGTTATTTTTGCAGCTTAAAAAGCCCAATAAAATAAGACTGGGAAACTGGGAGAGTCCTGTTTTGTCGAAGGAGCAACTAGAGTACGCTGCAACAGATGCTTTTGCTTCTTGGTATCTTTATCAGGTACATACTATTATTGAATAAACTTTTCAAAAATTTCTTATATGAGAAAAATTAAAACAATTAAGTTTCTCTCATAAATGAAATCAACCCATGTATACCTCTTTCTTAAAAGCATAGAATATTAACGCAAATAATTTGATATAAAAAAGTTTAGTTTATTTTACCTCTTATGTTCTTTTCATATTTGGCTAAATAGTAAATACCACTCCCAATAGCTAATTATTAGCCTTATTTTGTTTTTAAACTATTGACGTCCTCTGTCTTGTATTCCATTTTATTGATACTTGATTGTAGGAATTGGTTTATTCTTCTGCAGGTAATTAAAGATCTCCCGGACGCCCAAGAAGTCACGGACAGAAGTGTCGAAGTTGATGGTTTACTGCAGGAATGACTACAACTTCGGCGTGTATTAAATTTACTTTCTATTAAATGTTAACTATTAAGTATTAGTTATTTATATGGTGAAATATGTGTTGTAGCTCAATATTTTATTTTCCTTCTAGGACACCCATTGGAGGGTGTGCCCTTTAGCACAAGAAAATAGAAAGGATGTGATGAGAAATGAAAAGGAAAGATGCAGAGTATGTGAAGTGGGTGTAGAATTTGTGGTGTTTAAGATCTGAACGGTGATATCTTGTCACTAAAAAAAGTACATCATTTAACAACTCAAAATATTTTAACGATTTTTTTTAGTTTTTAACTTAAAAAGTACTAATACATATCATTATGTGATTAAAGTAGATTATTAAATGATTAGTTTTTATTTGTGAGGCCATCAAATTATCATTTTTCTTAAGATCCGAGTGTTTGGATGAGTCTGTTGAAACTTAAATGTTTGGACGCGTCATTCAAAGTAACATCAGCCGTGAACCACTTGAATGAAGACATAAACTGATATCATTTATGTGAATCAATTTTAGTGGTTCACAGGTTAGTTCTGTTGAAAATGTTTGATAAGAAAGATACATGAGGATCTTATTGTTTTAAATATCTCACGCCCTTCTTTCTCTATTTGCCTTTTATATTGTTACTACTGAAAACACATGTTCTTTTTTCTCTTTTATTATTATTATTATTATTATTATTATTATTATTATTATTATTATTATTATTATTATTAACGGAAACACATTCGCATATGTATTCATATTTTTATTACATTAAAATTATATAATTTTAGTGTTTTTATGAATATTTAACTAAAAAATAAAAAAATGATTGTAAAAATAATATTAAAAAATTATATAGTCGTTATTTTTTAAAAGAAATGTTATTTAGCTTTTTGAAATAAAAAAGTTATTCAATTATTTGTTGTTAAATAAATAAACTATTTTTTTATTAAAGGGTAAAATTGTTCAATTAAAAAACAATATTGAAAAAATTTATCAAAATTATTAAATACATTTAATATTATATATTGTTGGACAACGCGTTTACTTAAGATTTTTAGTGACAGTGGTTTAATAAATGTTAATTGGTATTATTTTTCTTGGAATTATGTTGGTCCGCATTAATAAGAACCGCATCGGCAAAGGGTTCTCATAATGAATCCGAAACAAGCAACGAGGACACGATTGAAGAGGTGGAGAAAAAAGAGGAAATGGTAGATTTAAAATATATATGTCATTAAGGGCAAATTGGTCATTTCGCTCGACGGTGCAGAGTGAAATTATGGACGTGTAGGAAGAAATGTCCGTTGAAGTATAGGCGGCCTTCAGGGAAGGTTCCAGTCCGTTTTTGGGGTTAATTTTGTAGTGGCCCAGATACAATAAAATAATGACTATTTATTTATTTCATAAATTTTAATTACAAGGTAGTGTTGAGTTGATAGTCTCTTGTAAAGTGTTGTTATAGGCTTGTGTACTCTCATTGTTTTGATTAATCGTGTCTTATACCGAGTCTCATGACGTTATAACCAAATATGATAAAGATGTGATAAAACGATAGTCATATTAAGCATTATCTCTTAATAATCTTTAAGGAATTGGATTATTATTATAGATTTATAAAATATTCAGGTTATGTTTTGAGTATATGAAGTAGACACACAAGTCCTTAAGTTCAATATTTGAGTATGAAATATTTGAAGTAGGTGGATAATTTTTGACGATGATAAAATAATTAACATTTAAGTGATTATTTGTTTAGGTAATTTGACTTGAAGAAAAATTTTGAAATAATTTAGAACAATGTTAGTTGTAAGATATATCATGTTGAAGTGTTTGTAGAAGTATTTACGGGTCTCAAAATGACAAGATCATTGGTTTGTAAACTTTCGTTTTATAAATGTCGTCTTAAAACACCATACCACTTGATGATTAGTTGAAAAGTGCGACTTTTAAATGTTTTGAAAGGATAAATTGAAGACTTCTATGAGTATGATGCTCTTCTTTAGTTTGCTTATATATAAAATAATAATAAAAAGATCACTAATATGATTAATTCTAATAATATTATTTTAGTACTATCTTATATAAATAAGTGATAAAACATGGTGACGTTTCAAAAGAAAATTTTTGAAAGTTGCATTTATTTGTTTATAAGGAAGTCATCAAATGCGTGATCATTACATTATATCATGGCATGTTTCAATTAATGTTTCTTTTCACTTTTTCCTTTTGAACTTATTTATTGCTGGAAAGTTCATCTATATAGTCGAGGAAACTGATTTAGTACAATAGAAGTTAAGAAGAAGCTAGAATTTAGTATTAGTTTTCTCTTACCTCTTTAGCTTTATCTCATATTTTGTTAAAGAATTTAATCATTAAGCACGGCTAGTGCGACGACTTTATATATTTGTTATTTATTATGTTAATATGCTTAGAATTTTCTTTTAAATGTAATGTATCAGGTCTTTAGTTTGCTCATAATGTCCAGATTTATATATTTTAAATTTAATTATAAAAAAAATATGTAGAAGTTTTAAAGTTAGGTTGTGAATGAAATGATAACATAAAGCTATTAGAAAATGTTGTTTGTTGGCATGTTAAGTAAGTTTGAAGGTGATGGGATGGCCCCAACCCAACTGTCCCCATTGCTGACCCAATGAGAACCTCATTCATGCATTCAATTCACCACCTTCCTTCTTTTCTATAACACGTGCCCTCACTTTCAGATTCACAGAAAGATGTGTTTGGCAGAATGGAAAGGAATGATTCAGAAGCACAAAACCAATAACAACATAAACCCTTTTATATCTGCTGCATAACCAAAAATGGTATTGAGCGTAACGTTTTTTCTGAATAAATAATCAAGAAAAAGTATGTGCGGAAAGAGATTCAGTAGATTACTTAGGCAGATTTTGAATATTATAATAAATAAAGGTTTCATTGATAAAAAGGTTCAGATTGAGCTGCCGACAGTTGAAAGATACGGTGTGATTGAGGCGTGAACTATAATTAACAAACACAAAACGACAACATCGTTTCTTCCGACTGTCAATTGCCAATTGCTGCCAAGGCCAGTTCTATATTTAAAAAATCATCGCGGCAATAACATTTCTGCACAGAATTATTTTTCATACTCATCACTTAGGATTTAACACACGCACAAAATAAAAGGAAGAATAAATTGATAACACCGACTCTAATATCTTTCTAATATACCAGTATTTCAAAAGCCTTTCCTTTTTTAATCAGTAAAAATGTACGTAATTGTATATTATTTCCTACTCAAAAAAAGTCAAGACATGAACCTGTCTGGTCCACCTCCACTATATGTTAATGTTAATTAATTTATTAATTGCCGAGCCATTCAAATAATAAACCTGTTCTTTTTCTTCCGTGTTCCGTTGCATGTTGCATCACATACATGTTCTTTCTTTCTTAAGAGAGAGAGCCTACAGGTGAAAAATCAGTTCATCAACTTTATCGCCAGCAATGTGAAGAATAAAGTTCAACTGAAGTCATTTTTACCCAAAGACAAAATAACAGCAAAATCAACCAATCCTCTTTTCCCTTATCCGACAAGGAAGAAAAATAAGACAAAATAAAGTATAATTATAATAAATAATTCTTACATCCTTACAAATGATGTTAGTTTCGCTTAAAGCAAGTTATAACAACACAGTTTAAGATTTGCTGCAATTACGCTTACATATTTTTTTTTTTTTTACATAAAACTCTAATTTTTGTGATTTGATTAAAGTTGCACTCCTCATTTGAAAATAATGTGAATTTTGTTTACTATTTACATTATGTGATCTTTAATAAAGTTTCTAATGTAAGAAAATGTCCTCATCTTAAAAATTTTGGACATCTCATGAGTTTTCTCTTTGGTTGTGTGTTTTGTGGGTAACTTGTTCTTCTGTATTTGTGTTATATATTTGAGTGAGATATGTTTTTAGCCTTATTTTGGATTGTGTCGATTTTTAGAATTTGTTATGCATTTTGTTTGAACGATGTTTTGTGAGAAGCATTGATGATTGACATTCATACAAAGGAAACGAGACAAGAGTATCCTATGTTAGTTTTATCAAATATGGAAGGTGTATGGGTAATATGTCTTAAAAGAAAGGGATACATGAAAACTAAGGGATATCTAAGTAATATTTGTAAAATATAAGGAATACGTATTTAATAGTATTTTAGCGAATACATGTGCAAAACATAAGAGGATAATGAAAAATAATTTTAATAATTAACAATGAACTAGTGGAGTTAGAGTAGGAGTGTTAAAGTAATGATTTTAAATGGAAGGATACATGTGTAACACAAGACATCTGAGGAGGTATTGTTAGAATTAAATCTAATAATAACTAATCACATAATTAATCTAAATCTCTTTTTTGTCCTCAGTTAAACAATGAAATCACTTGGCTTATTTGCACAGATGAAGATGCGTGTGGGTAAATAGTGTTATGATGTTGGAAGAATGATATGATTTATGGTACTTATGAGTGGGCTGTGAAATTACGCAATTAATAAGTATACAAGTACTGGTATTGGCATGTGACAGGGAGAATAAATATATACACATAGCTGTGAAGGAATAAAGAAAGGAGAAATGGTCCATCAATGAACACCCTTTTCATGACTTACGAACCTTCTTCTGCATTTCCTTTACTTGTGCTGTGTTGGGTCCATCCCTCTTCTTCTACTTTCTCAAAGTACTACATATCATAATTAAGTCGTTCAAATATATTTCATTTTTTCATTTCTTATTTCTCTTAAATCAAACGTTTATATATCTATGAAAGGGAAATTTGACTTACAATTTCATGCATCTAATCCTTGTAATCATCAACGACGAACAACAAGACCTACTCTTTCAAAATTATCTTATAAACATAATTTTAAAGAACCATATCTTAGCTTGTAAAATCATTTAAATGTTCTTTTTTTTAAGAAAACATGAAACCTGGCTTTTTTGTGCATGAAAAAAATGTAAGAACTTCTTATAAAATGGAAGTACAGAAATTACAGTAGAAGATGAGTAAATTGACAAAGTTAACAGTGTTAAATGCCCAATTTGATTAGGGTACTATAGAATTATATTTGTTGTATATTGTGAGATTGGGCTTTTTGGATAATGACCCCACCGTCAGTCATGCACAATACGTGTTGTCCAAAAATTTGTGCTGCTTACTTTTTCCATAACGTTTTCATATTTGCATTTTTGACTTTCTCCATCTTTATCGTGTATCATTCAGTGGCCTATTTTTTCTCTCTCAAAACAAGTGGAGTCCTAAGCTTACATTTTTCCTTTAACTTATTTTATTTACACGGACACGAAATTCCTCTAATTTTTGTTTGATCAGCATGAAATTCCTTTAAATCCCGCTCAATAATTGACAAAATAGTTCAATCTTCTCTCGTGGAGTTTGTTAGGATCTGAAGAGATGCCTCCATAATTATAACCATGATACAAAATCTGAAAGAGAAATATGATGCTGCTTGCTCCACCCTTAAATTCTTGGAAAAAAAAAAATAAAGATGTTTATGGTATTCCATTACATGTGTATAAAAGTTTCCGGGCCCACCGCAAAAGCTACATGTAGCAGTATAACAAAGACCTTCGCTGCTCTGTATCAATGATTATCCGTCAACTTTCTAGCTGACATAATTATGCTGATTATGCGTAAAAGCAGTGAAAAAGTGTAGCTAATTACAGAGAGGTTGTTAATGCATGAAAGTATTAAATTGGGTAGTACAGTACAAAAACAGTCGCAGAATGAACGAAAATTTAGTTTGAATAATAAAACATGTTTATTTAATGCAAGTGGGTCTCCATACCCAATCTATTAGACATGGACCTGGTGCATGGAATCAGAATCCTTTGCAACTCTGATCTAATGGGTGGAACCATCGAAGAGAGGTCGTGGCTCGGATTCACATCCATCGTTCCAGGACTTCACCCTTTGCGTCTACCAACTAATATAAAATTGATTCTGTGAAAGCTTATGGGGTGGTTCACAAATCACTATTTTTTATTTATAGAGCCGACAAAGGGCGCTCTCGTCCTTAATTTACATGAAATTGGGAGTGAGGAGAAGAATAACACAACTGCAGATTAACTGAACTTTCAACCATAGATCAGCACTGATCCACAAATTTATTATCAACTTTTTGTTTGATCACACACCATTTAACGCGATGTCTGCAAGAAAAGCGTTGAATGAAATAAATAGTAAGTATATAAGGACAAATAGGAAGTGTCGGTGCCTAATTAATGTTGGGTGAATAATGGTAGAGACTATGGCACTAACAGATATGAGTGTGAATTTTAGGATAATTAAAAAGAAAGGAGAAGGGTTGACATGTTAGCACGTGGAGAGCACATGGTGGGGAGTATTTGGTGATGGATGAAGGAGGAGAAGAAGTGAGAAATGGAAATGTGATGGTAAATAATTAGAAAGGATTGAATATTGAAGTAAGTGTGAGAGATAGGAAGGGAAGTGGTGGTATCCAACCAACACCAACCTGTAGCAGTATCTATCTTCTCTCTCCCACGCCTTTATATTATTAGCTTTTTCTTAGCCTTAAGGCTTCAGAGGCCTCAACACCTCAAAAGCTTTCCTCTGGAAAACCATGGATCGAATGGGATCTCCACCGGACACCAGCAAGAGCATGAAGCTGGAGAGATACAACAGCTACATAAGGAGAGTCAACAGCACAAAGCTGCTAAACGCCTCCTCCAAGCTCCTCTTCCGCGCCACCCTCCTCGTCGCACTCATCCTCGTATTCCTCTTCACCTTCAACTACCCTCCCCTCGCCGACACCACCCACCGCCACCTCCACTCCCACTCCCACTTCCTCTCCTCCGCATTCGGCGCCTGGGAGAAGCAGGTCCGCCACTCCTCCACTCCGCGCCGCCCCAACGGCTTCACCGTCCTCGTCACGGGGGCGGCGGGCTTCGTCGGGAGCCACTGCTCGCTCGCCCTGAAAAGGCGGGGGGACGGGGTTCTGGGTCTGGACAACTTCAACTCCTACTACGACCCCTCCCTCAAGCGAGCCCGCCAAGCAATGCTGTGGAAGCACCAGGTATTCATCGTCGAAGGGGACCTCAACGACAAGCCCTTGCTCGAGAAGCTCTTCGACGTCGTCGCCTTCACCCACATCCTCCACCTCGCCGCCCAGGCCGGCGTCCGCTACGCCATGCAGAACCCCCAGTCCTACGTCACCGCCAACATTGCAGGCTTCGTCAACCTTCTCGAAGTCGCCAAATCCGCCAACCCCCAACCCTCCATCGTCTGGGCTTCCTCCAGCTCCGTCTACGGCCTCAACACTCAGAACCCCTTCTCGGAACTCCACCGGACCGACCAACCCGCCAGCCTCTACGCCGCCACCAAGAAAGCGGGCGAGGAAATCGCCCACACCTACAACCACATTTACGGGCTCTCCCTGACCGGCCTCCGGTTCTTCACGGTGTACGGCCCCTGGGGGAGACCCGACATGGCTTACTTTTTCTTCACGAAAGACATCCTCCAGGGGAAGCCCATCGACGTGTACGAGACGCGGGAGGGGAAGCAGGTGGCGCGTGACTTCACCTACATCGACGACATCGTGAAGGGGTGCCTCGGGGCTCTGGACACCGCGGAGAAGAGCACGGGGAGCGGTGGGAAGAAGCGTGGAGCAGCCCAGTTGAGGATTTACAATCTGGGCAACACCTCTCCGGTGCCGGTGGGGAACTTGGTGACGATTCTGGAAGGCCTGCTGAACACGAAGGCGAAAAAACACGTGATAAAGATGCCTTCGAACGGCGACGTTCCCTACACACACGCGAATGTGAGCCTGGCCTACCGCGATTTCTCTTACAAGCCCAGCACCGACCTCCCCACGGGCCTCCGGAAGTTCGTGAAGTGGTACGTGGGTTACTACGGGCCCCAGCTCAGGCCCAAAAAGGAATCTCGTCTTGACAACTGATGCCCCTGCCACGTCATCATCTCCATCTCCTTTCATTATTGCTGTCATTCTTTTTTCTTAATTATTTGGCGTGGACCCAAATGTTGGTGTGCCAACTATACACATATAAATATCTGGTGGTATAGATGAAGAACATAAATGTGAAGGAAAGAAACTCAAACCAAATCTCTCCCTCTCTATGTATCTATGTAATGTATCTATCCAAACCTAAAGGAAAAACCGAATGAGGGATGTAATAATGGCGTGTGGGCTCTGCCACAAAGGTTGCAGAGCTCTCCCCTTCTTTATCTCTTTCACCGCTTTACTTCCTCTCTGTTTACCTGCATTTAGCATTCCCTTAAATTTACCACACATTTTATTAAACTTAACACTCTCCTCTTCTTCTAATTTAGATTTTAGTTAAGAAGTAATTCTGACTATCTGTACGTATTTATTTTCTCTATCGTGTCATTATTGTCGTTTCTAGTTCTAACCAAGTATTCAGTCAAAAACAACAACATTTCTCAAAACAAGTACAATTGTCATCCTCACGCTGTAAAGTTTTTAAATTCTTTATTCCCGGGTCCCAATCCTAAGAGCCACTGTGGGCACCAAGGACATCTCACTTTCTTTATTTCTCCATAACAACATGGATACACTTTTGTAAATTTTTCACAAATAATATTGTCATTTTACATTTAAAATTGCTGTCATTACTTTTTAATTATATGTATAATTAATTTGTTAACATACGCGTTAAGAATCGACAGTAACTATTTATAAGCAAAAACCGTAATTAAGGTACCATTTTTATAACACAACGCGTTTTAGTTGTTACAAGAAACAGGAGTTAAAAACTAGCGGCTTCAAAAAAGAGCATTATTTTGGCTGTCTTTGGCACTAAGTCAAGATCTTGAGAATCCAATTAAATAATTACGATGCTCTCTGTCCTTTAATTGTACTCATTATTTCCATCAACAATAATGTTATTATGGGCCGTAATATGTATTTGTATCCAGAGGTGAAGTTCTAAACCTAAAAACCTATAGCTTCTTGTCTTGTAGAACTTTAAATTTGATGGCCTCATGAGAATGAAACAATGATGAGGAAATGGATGAAGAAAAGATGTAGGGGTGGAAATGGGGATAATTTGAATATTGGGGAAGGCCAATACGCGTGGACTGCAATCTTATTTAATATTGCCATTACCAACTCACTCCATCGCCTCACTTCCCACGTGTAAGCTAATGCTAACTTAACTAATCCCTCTATTCTTCCATTTTTAGATCAAACATGACACCACATGCCTAATTCACTTACAAAATACAGCTCCTCAGCTTCAAGTTAGGGAAGGATCAACCCATAAATATTGTCCAACCACTGAAAGTAGTCAACAATTTACGTCTCTTGTATTAGATCTCATCCACTTCACAACACATGTCTTCAAATTGTTTTCAATTAAATATGATATACGTTTTGAAAGATTGCAACTTTTTTTCCGAATAAATCAAAAGAGTTGGACGTTAGACGTTGTGTCTGATATTGTATCTACTGAAGTTGACCACCGGAATCTTCAAATTCTCATTGGACTAATAATCTTCTTAATTCCATGCCCATTACATTGTTAAAATAAATCACTATCAAAATTTAAGATTAAGCGTTTCTCATGATCCACCAAGATGATTGTCAAAATTAATTTTATTGAACGGAAATTATTTTCTTTTTTTATTTTATTCTCAGATTGAAAAAAAAATGCTTAAATAATTGCATCGATCCTACTAGAAGGCAGAAACAGAGGGACACAGAGATGGTTTTTCTATACATTTAATGTCAACGGAATGTTTCCTTTTTCTCTTAATGTGCAAGTGTAAGGAGACCAATTAGCAGAAAAGTCAGGAATGGTTTACCTTTGATAAAAAAATAAGTTTGAAAATTTTCAAAGATAACCAAACTTGATTTCGATTAAATTAGAAGAATAATCCCGTCACATTTTTTAAAAATATAAACTACTAAAAGTGCTATATTAAACACCATCGTCAAGCGAAAAATAATGTTGGGTTTGTATGGTTTGTGATGTGATGTTGATATAAGAGGACAAATGTAACAATTGAGAGGGAGAAAGACAGTCCACCAACAATGTGCAAGTACTATTTCAGTGAAAAAATTGATGTGATCCATCTTTTGTTAACACATAACTTTACAATAACAATAGGGACATACGCACATGCCCCCCACCTTAGGGTCACCGACACTCACTTCCCATTCCGTCCACGAAAACTATTTTAAGACAATATTTGAAAAAGATCTTGTACAGACTTCATACGAATAATTAACTAAACAGTGTCCTTTAAATTTGCTAAAACTAACTAATCAACTCATTGCAGTGAATTTTATTATAATCTTTTTCAAGGAAGCTGTACTAACGTTTTCTTCGAAAACGGGTGTTAATAAATCCATCAAGGCCTGGAAAAATGATTGCTTCAATAAGCTTTGGTAACTAATGGGCGTTTTGCCTTCGATGGTACAAAACTAAGTCACCATGGTAGAATCATAACAAAATGTGTGCTAATATATTATTTGTGCTTAAATATTCATGAATAACAAGTAATGTTTTAATTTATTTAAAGCGTATCAACATTCTCTCCACTTTTATCTCCTCAAATTCCAGTATTCGTCCCCAACACATTCAATTTTATTTCATTTTAGACCACATACGACTAACACTAGATACTGCATTAACAAATGTTTAATTTCAATCCCACGTTTGACAACTTCTCAGTGCACGCACAAATGCATCACACCCTATATTTCCACTAGTTATAATAATATTGATGTTTCATTAATTTATCAAACAACCATGTATGGAAAGGGGATAAAAAAAAGTAAACAAAAACGGTGATAATAAATGTAAATATGTAAAATAGTAAGAAAAGATTCGGACATAGAGACCACCCATGTCTCTGTGGATACATATATGTCGCGAAACATGTAATAGTGACAGTGATTGGACAGTAACGCTCCAACAAGTACATGTGGTTTTCAATGTCCTTAAGTGGGCTTGGTGATTTTTAAGGCCCAAACAAATCAAACAGAAAGGCAAAAAACCACATTTAGGAGCTGGACCTTGAAAACTAATCAGAAATCCAACCCATAATTGATCGAAAGAGACATTCCATAAACGTCTTAGAATAACATAACCAAGAAATGTTACCGAAGAGAACACAGCATTCCACTGATTACTACTTTACCTTAATCGAAGTTCTAGGCATAAACATTAAATCTAAAACTAATCAGAAGCCCAAGCAAATAAAAAAGATTGGATCACCAGCCACCATTACGAGAACCATAACCGCCACCGCCACCAGATCGTGGCCCAGAAGGTCTATCGTTTGCATATGACACCCTAATGTTTCGCCCATTTAGATCCTAAAGAAACACCACAGCAAGTCAGTCGAGTAACAATGACTATGACAACAAAAATTAAAATACAAACAGATTAGCACTCTGACCTGCCCATCCATTGCTGAGAGTGCCGAACTTGCAGACTCATCACTGGAGAAGTTGACAAATCCAAATCCCCTTGATCTTCCAGTGTCTCTATCAGTTATAACCCTTGCTGTGAAACAGACCAGCAAGTATAAGTATGCCAGAACCAAAGATAGGACCAGGCTGCCATTTTTTTAGTGCTGGCAAGAAATCTGACCACTCAACTTTACTAATGTTCATTCAATTTCGTAAGAAATATTTTCCTAGCTATTTTTACGAATAAGATACAAAGGCTATGCAGCATTTAAGAATGATACACAGGTGAAATGCCCAGACACAATGGCATTATGCACACATATCCAGCTGCCAATAAAATCAAATGGTGCATCAATTGTCAATAGCAGATAGCAAAAATGGCAAAAAGCTGAAACTCTGATGCTGCAATATGGCGGTCTTAGCAGAAGTTGCACCACAATGGAGTCAGGATAGCAGATCGGAGAGGATTTTAGCAATGCCATTGTGGTATAGCGTCTGCTATATAACAACTATGCCAGTTTACAATGAAACAGACCAAAACTACATAACATATGGTAAAACGATGCTAACAGGTGACTACATGACTAAAATTGAACCACCATATAACAACAAAGAAAGAAACTGAACTCACCCTCAACCACGTCTCCAAAGCTAGCAAATGCGTCCCTAAGAGACTGGTCATCAACTCCGTACGAAAGGCCTGAATTATCAAAAGACCAAACAAATAAAAACATCAGAAAATAGCATCCACACACATGGTTTGTATCCATAACAATCTTTCCAACAAATGTCAATACCTCCAATGAAAAGCTTGCTTGAAGACATGCAGCGAATATAATTAAGCATGGATGCAACAGGTGCTTGTGTGCTGCGAGCAGCACCCTGCCTCAAGACATTTCCAAACTTATTACAAAACGCCATTATGAATGTTGCCTGAACTTGGAGCAACCGAGTTCCTGAAACCAACAATAAGACCGGTAAGGTGACGATCGCTAGGATACAAATACGTGATCATGGTAACCACAACACAACAACCGAATGACAATTTTCTAAAAGGTTATATAAAACTCATTTCTCAGAATCCAACACAACTTCCGCCTTTCTCGTTTTAGGCATTATAATCTCCATTCGCAAACGCAGAAAACACAAACGCAAAAAAATAGAAAAATAAAAAACAGAAACCTTAGCAAAAGAACCTAGTTATGACAGAGCATCTACTCTTCTCACTGAACCAGAAGCATGATATTTAGTACAAGCATCAACCCAGAATTCAAATAATCACATTAGCACATGAACGGCAGAGGGAAATCCGAAAAAGAATGAAAAACCCATGAACCCCCAAAACTCGAAAGAAACGATCAACACGAATGAACAAAAAATGTGGAAATGAGAAAGAACAGCATAACAATGGTAGGGTTTGAGGTAAAATACGAGAAGAAAGAAGAAGAAAAATACCGAATTGAAGAAGGAAGAGCAAAGCGGCTGGCTAGGGTTTAAGGAGAAATGTGAGAGTCACTGGAGCACTCCAATAAGGTGGCTATGCAAAATATCTTCTCCTTTATAGAGTGAACGAAGGGTAGTACTGACCATTGCTGCGATCCTCTGCATCTAACTCTACTTTTTAAAAACTACAACCACCATGCTATTGCTCTACTTTCTCTTTTTCTTCCCTATTAAGCCCTTTATTTTGGTTACGCAATTTTTTTTCCCTGAACTGGTACAGTACAGAAGAATTTTCCCAATCAACATAATATACCTTCCCAAAATTTTTCTATTTAAAAAAAATTGTAGGTTTTCTTTTAAATGATCTGTTTGTTAAATAATCAGTATTAGTAATAGAAATTGTACTTGTTAAATTACTATTAAATGTTGTTGTTTAATTTATTTTTGATAAAAAACAAATATTACTAATGTTGATTGATATAAAATTTAATGAAGTGCACAACTAAAATCAAAATTGTTTTGTATTTCAATAATTAATTAAATTAAGAAATTAATAATGGAGAAGAAAATTAGAATAAATGTATTATTATTTTTTATTTATTATGATTGATATTTTGAACCATATTAGTATTTTTTCCGTATTTTGGCATAAAAATAAATTTTTGGTTTTATTTAAAAACACATATATTTATTATAAATAGGTTGATAAATTGATATTGAAATATATGGAGAACATTTAAAAAATCTCATTCAAACCTAAAAACCAACAATACAAAATACGAACAAAATGGAAAATTGTAAAAGTTAATTAATCACGTTACTATTGATTATTAGAGGTACATAATTTTTTTTTCGGAAGATCTTGTAAATATGACAAACAATTCCATTGAATTGAAGGTGGGCAATTTGGGTTTGAGATTAATCATAAGTGGAATGTTGTAATTAACCTTTTTTATTACTCTTCTAAGAATAATACTTACGAAATATCATCTATTTGCTTAAAACCTTTGAAATGTAATTATGAGGTATTTTAAATATTTGAAGTTTACGTCTTGGAACTAATATATTGTGTTTGATTAAATATTCATATTCATATTTCAATTTGTAGTCAAAAATATATTTGAATCAAATATAAAAAAATATAAAAATTGGACGGTCTAATCTCTAAGAGAAATATCTTTTTGTATTTAACCAATTCTTAAAATGTCAAAAATATTCTTATTACTTTTATTTTAAAATTTATTTATTATATAATTTTTTATCTCTCTCCCCACAATTGAGTCAATCCTTAAATGTAATTAAGAAAAAAAGATGTTAACAAACTAAAAGTTATAAATATCTAATTTTAACAAATTAAAATTATAAATATTTTAATAATAAAATATCTCATCTTAATAAACTCTTAAAAAATAAAATAACAATTAATATTTAATTGATTGAAAAAACAAAAATTGATATTGTGTAATTATCTATATTTATGTTGCAGTTAAAATCTATAATACATATGATAGAGATATCTGTGAGTGTGTAAATGAGAACAAAAATTATTTAATATATAAATCTTAAAATAAAAATAATAAAAATATTATTAATATATTATAAAATAATTTAGTGCAAGAAGTAATTTATATGATGTAGCAAATAATTACCTAACTTTAATTTCTTGAATAACCACACGGCGCACTAATGGTAACCTAAGAGGTGTTTTAGTAAGACTAAATCTATTATTATTTTTTATATTTATTATTATTGATATTTTGAAACATATTAGTAACTTTTTTCGTATTTTGGCATAAAATTAAATTTTTGATTTAATATTAAAACCACATATATTTATTATAAACAGGCTGATAAATTGATATTGAAAAATATAATTGAAGCCTAAAAACCAACAATACAAAATAGGAACAAAATTTAAAATTGTAAAACTTAGTTTTTCATATTATTGTTGTTTATTCGAGGTGCATAATTTTTTCGGCAGATCTTTTAAATATCACAAACAATTCAATTCACTTGAAGGTGGGTAATTTGGGTTTGAGATTAATGATAAGTGAATGTTGGTAACTTTATACAATTAAGCAACATGACATGTCAAGAGAGTTATTTTCTATGACTTTTCTAAGGATAATACCCGCAAAATATCACATATTTGGTTAAAACCTTTGAAAATGTATTTATAAGGTATTTCAAATATTTGAAGTTTACATCTTAGAAATAATGTCTTTGATTTTTAGTCAGAAAAATATATATTTGAACTAATCATAAAAATTATATGTAATGTAATTTGATTTAGATTGTATATGTAAAATCTGAAGAAAACTAAATCAATATTTACAATTTCGTTTGCATTGATCTTGTAGTTTTATTGTAATTTTTTGTATCAAGTATTTAGTTTGATTTTTGTATATTACAGTCTAATTTTATATTATGATACATAATTTTATTTTTGTTATACTATAATTAAATATTTGTTATATTGAACTTTATGAATAATATTACGTATTACATTTCTATTAACACTAAAGTAACTACAATAAAATTTAGACTCATAATAAAGGAAAACAAAATAACAAAGGTAACTTATATTGTATTTATATATTATGGCATAAATACTAGATAACTCCTAAGATGAGATGATCAACCTCATAAAAATTTTGTTAAACAATTTTTCTTTAACTTTACTATATCCCAATACTTTAGAATCTAACACTTAACTTAAAAATTCATTTCACAACACACTTATCAAAATCTTTTACAAATGAATCCTGTAATTGATTTTGATTAGCCTAGACTGATTTCTGAACAGTGTTAAAATAAATAGTGTGTAATTGTGCTTATTTGGAGGCATGCATCTGATGTGTATATTTATTTGGCATTAGAAGGAACGAGTGATCCATGTATGATGTGAGTTTGTGTGGTGACAACGGTGCATAATAGACAAAAAGGAAACAAATAGGATGAGCCAGTGGTGTTCCACCATATCCTTCTCCTCTTCCATATCTGATAATCTGCCATAACATTCCACAAAAATTTCTCATAAACCTTTATTTTTTAGATAAATAAATAAATAAATAAAGCTGAAGTTGAATCAAAATAAATTAACAAAAAGACAGACAGAGGAGCAAAGGACTAAGGTGTTGGTTTTATACGGAGGATGATTGCAGGTAATGTTTGATTTATGTGTTCAGTGATCGATCGCCACTATGAGAATGTTGCCTGTTTGCTCAGCCACCCCGAGTTACTCCACCTCTTCCCAGGTCAATTCCTACCCATTTCTCTTCATTCTTCTTTCTTCACCATACTCACATACCCATCAATCAAAATTCTCACTTCAGCCATGGGACCGATGTTTTTTCTGAAACACACTGCTTTTATTTATCTGGGTGTTTCAGGAATTATTTACCACTCCTGTTGTTCTTGTTCTTGCAGATTCCCTTGTTTGGGGGATTGCTTCCAATTCGAAAGGATCTCGAGAGCAGACTTGTGGTTGAAGAAGGCGTGCATCTGGCGTCGCAACATGGAACTTATTCACCCAGAAACTCATTTGCAGTGCGCGCTGCTACAAAGACGGTATTGGATGGTTTTTCTTCTACAACTGAACCGGGAGGATACCTTACAAGCACACTGGGTTATTCACCACTGAGACACATGGAAAGTTATAATTTATCTACTGTGCCAGAGGGACTCGTGGCTTTTGCAGAAGAACAGTCTACTGAAGGATCTACTACATTACTGACACCAGCACAACCAGAAACACTATCAAGTACTGATATAATACCAGAGAACTTTGCCCCACAGCCTAGTTCAATTAATGTGGATAGTGAATCATTAGCCAGTACAACAGCAAGTGTTGAGGATGTTTTTGCTGGAATCAATGACTCATTCAAGGCCTCAATCAATCAGGGAGAAAATGCTTTACGAAGCTCAGTGGATACAGTCACTTCTTTTTCAGATTCTGTTGTTAAAACTGCTACTAAATCTGTTGATGATGCTTTTAGTAAGGCATTTTCTGCTGTTGATCAAACAGGGGACATAGCAAACAATAAACTCACTGGCTTTTCAAGTGGGCTGAGTGGAGTCACAAATAAAGCACCTGCTGTGGCTATTGATGCGTTGCGCCGCGCAATTGTAGTAGTAGAGAGTTCCCTCACAAGCGGGGCTTCGTATGTTGTCTACCTATATGGGTCAGCCAAGGATCTCCTTCCTGCAGGGATTAGGGACACGGTGAACGTATATGAAGATAAAGCAACAGAAATCTTGAGGCCTGTTGCCTCTGCAACTCAAAGGGTATTTTTACCGAATAACAAAAATTTTCCATAAGATCCTTGACTCTCAACTTTACCTGATTCATAGTCTTTACTTTAATAAAGAAGTTATTTGCTCTTACTGGTGGTTGAAATATTTTGAATCCATGTTCTCAACTTGCTGTTTCGTTCTGCAAACATTTTAAATTTGATGAATGTTTATAGTCTATATATGCATTGTAACAATTTATGCTCCATCCGTAGATATACATGGGTGTCTACTCATTGGAGAAGACTTTTGGCTTGGATCCAAATGACCCAATTATTCCATTTATTGTTCTTGTAGGCTCTTCAGCCACATTATGGTATGTGAATTTTCCTTCCTCAAAATTAATTTTTGTTGTTTATCTATTGGAGAATAAAATTTCCATAAAAAAGACGCTATAGGTAATAGATTTCATAGATATGCAGGGCCTTTTATTGGTTGTGGAAATATGGAGGTTATTCAGGAGATTTGTCCCCTAAATCAGCTTTGGAACTTTTGACTAAGGATGCAAATGTTGCACTTATTGATGTCCGCCCTGAGGCAAGTTAAGATTTACTTTTCTGGCTTTTATTCATAAAAGGAAAAAAAGTTGTATAATTTATGAAGGTAAAGTCTGACTACCCTGCATTTTGATACCCATTCTAATTTTGGTCAACACTTCTTCCCAACTTAACTATGGTTTCCTCATATTTTGAAAGTTTTCCTACGTTTTTGCATTCATTTGGCTAACTATTTTGATTCCAAGCTTGACCGATAAAATCACTGTTCATTTTTTTCACAGGAATTGCGAGAAAAAGATGGCGTTCCTGATATCCGACGAGCTGCTCGATTTCGTTATTCAAGTATAACTCCTGTCGAGGTTGGTTTAAAGCACAATAGTGTTTAAAAGATGGGATTGGAATAATTGTGCTATACCTTATCTTTGTTAAAGGGAACAAATCCAGAATCTTGGTCGTTTGTTAGATGGATTAGCAACTAATTTATAATCTGTTTACTGCTTTATAACATATTATGCAATTGTCAGGTTGATGGTTCCATACGCAAGTTGTTGAAGGGTGGTAGAGACTTCGATGATTCCTTGATTGCTGTTGTTATTCGAAATTTGAAGACTGTTAAGGTGTTATCTTTGTATCTTGGAATAGGGTCTATTGTTCTGAATAAAATTAGTTGAAAATTCATGGAATAACCCCAGAAAAAATTTCCTCTTTTAGATTTCTTCTATTTCTCTCTTCACTCTCTCTCTCTCTCTCTCTCTCTCTATATATATATATATATATATATATATATATATATATATATATATATATATATTAATGAGGTGAAAGTATACTTTTCACATGTGATTAGGAGTTGGCATGAAAAATTATGTCTTAAAATCTTATTTTCTCTGGCCTATAGGACAGTTCCAAGGTTATAGTGTTGGATGCTGATGGTACTCGTGCTAAAGGCATTGCAAGATCCTTGAAGAAGATTGGGGTCAAGGCAAGTCTTTTAATAGCTGCTGCGATATTACTGCAAAACTACTGATATAATACATAAAATTCCTGGCTGAGTTTAATTATGCACTACGAGATGTTGGATCTAGGTTAGGAATAGCAGTTTACACTGCTTCCATATCTGCATAGAATCCTTCAAATTGGCATTTGTATTTAAAGGTTGGGCTTGCAGAGCTTTCTCGTCATGGGGGAAAAGTAGGGTAGTACTAGAGAAAAATTCCAGCAAATGTACACCTACTATTCCCCATACCTTAAGTGTTTGTTTGTGTCTGCTTGATTTCAACCTTTGCGGTATCTTCATCATTAATATCAAATATAACATTATAGTTTTGAATGAAAATGGATTGAAATCATATTGTGAAGTTAAAATCTGATGATTTATGAGCTAGTTATGACACTCCAGTAGATGACACGAGGTTTTGATTGCTTGAAACTGTAAATGAATTTGTTTGTCTGCTTGATTTCAACCTTTGCGGTATCTTTATCATTAATATCAAATATAACATGATAGTTTTGAATGAAAATGGATTGAAATCATATTGTGAAGTTAAAATGGGATGATTTATGAGCTAGTTCATGATACTCCAGTAAATGACACGAGGTTTTGATTGCTTGAAACTGTAAATGGAAAGAAAAATGAATTTGATTGAATTCAAGTTGCCCTAATTCATATGTTCAAACTAACAGTTCGTCCTTCCTTGTCAACACAAATGGCAATTGTCAGATACATAATAGACAGAGACAGCTTTTGATTCAAGTATCTGTGCTTTAGTGTGGTGGTTTGTGTTGCCCAGGTTGACTAACAGATATATTCTGCGCAGTCCATTTAATCACCAACTTTGATATCAAACAGATAATGGAATATCGTAAAATAATCAACCTTTGTATGATATTACAGAATACATACCTGGTTCAAGGCGGCTTTCAGTCTTGGATGAAACAAGGTCTCCGCATCAAAGAACTCAAACCAGAGACAGCACTTTCCATACTGAATGAGGTATTCACCAAACTACTGTTATTTTGTTAGCGCAAGTAACCAACAATAATGGGATGAAAACTACTCTACTGGGTTAGGTAGTGGTACTACTACTTGGGTGCTTGAGCTATGAGTTTATGCTCCTTGTTGTAAATTAATCATTTGCCCGAAGGCCTAAATTCACCAAATTGATTTCTGTAGCAAGCGATTTGGTTAGCTACCTTTTGTTATTCATCTTCCAGTTTCATTGTCTGTCTCCTGAAAGTTTATATAGGATGTGCAACAATTTATGATTTTGCATTTCAATTTAGTAAACTTTAAACTAGTCTCATGGCATATTTTTTAGAAGTTTATCAAGACTGCAGTTTCTTTATAAATCTTGCTTTAGGACAAAAGAAGTGAAACTATACATTTCTAATCAGTAATTGCTTATTTCTGACATTGTATTGATCAATTGAGATTTCTTACAGCATTCTTTCTATTTATTCTTTTAAGACTTCCTCTTGTGTGTGTGTCAGTTACAAAGCCAAAAATAGAACCTGAAATTTAAGAAAGGTTAGAAGAGTAAGAGAGAAAGTGAAAGAATGCATCTGTGATGATAGATCGAATGACAGAGAAAAAAGAGAATACTCCTTCCAAGGGTTTCCCCTTCAATAAAGGTTCTCCCTTTGAGCTAGTGCTGGTTTTTCCAATATTGCCAATTCAGAAGGAATCCTCGTTTACCCCCTCCTACTATTCAAGCTAGCTACCTAACAGATTCTCTACTCTTTATGACCTAATTATGTAACTACTCTAACTACTTTGTGTTGTCCTGGGCTCCACATCTGTTTCTTTTTTATGATTTCATTGTGAAGACATGTAAAAGGTTAAAAGAGAAACTTTAGCTTGACTATCTATGTTGGGTTTTCATTGATGCACGTGCATTTTGATACATTTACAGGAAGCTGAAGCAATTCTAGAGGATGTTAGTCCTTCTCCTTTGCAACTATTGGGTTATGGTACGGTAAGTGGCAATTTCTTGAATTACATCTTTGTGATTTTCCAACTGTTATTTGTCATTCTGGCTGGCTTCTCTATGTTAAGTATCGGTCAATATTATAAGGTTCATTTTCTTGTCACATAATATGTAGAACACCACCATATGGTAGAAAAAAATATTTGCGGGGAAAAGAATTGATAGTAGTTTCTTGTTAATTTAATTTTTTTGTTGTTATAACATTTTCAGAAATATACTTACTGCTGCTTGAATGTGTATGTACTGAATATTCGTAAGTAATAGTCAGTAATCTTAAATAAATATTGTCTACTTCCTTAATACCACGAAGGAATATTTTCTTTCATATTTTTATTTGATTTGGAAATGACTGATTACATGATTGTATTCAATTTTATCATCTGCTAATAAATGCAACTCCTTTTGGTTTAGGGGCTTGTTGGAGGGCTGTATGCAATATTAGGTGCGTGCATGTTCTTTCATAAACTATCAATTTGCTGAGAATTTAAAACTTAAATTTTTGGGTTGCATCAAGGTTGTAGATTTTTTTTAATTTTTATTTTATATGTACCTCTGCACACACACACACCCATATATATATATATATATATATACAAACATAGATTTATATGAAGCTTATTAGTGATAAATCAAATTTTTCTTGCACTGTGTTTAAGAGGTTATGTAGTTTATGCAAATTAATTTTGTTTTAATAGCTTAAACTGAAGCTAAATACATCAGGCACAAGTGATTTCACGTCTATGATTTTTTTTATGAAAACCTTACATCACTTTGTTGTTCGCCATCCTCATGTGTGATGAGGCTTTTCTTAGTTATCCTGATCTGACAAAGAACATCAATATTGTCTCAGAGTGGGAGAAGACATTACAGTTAATTGGTGCATTTGGCCTCGGTTTGGTATGTTCATTTCCTTTCAGCAAGTATTTTTCAATCAAATTGTTGCTTTTAGAAGCTTCACTGAGAGTTTAGTTTATATATCCACTTATGTTGGAAATACAGTGGACTCGTAATATGCGTGCTGGGAAATTCTTATATTTTGTCATATTTTATAGTCACTTGGTCAATAACATCAATGATTTTCCATTTCCTCACAAATGGTTTTCTGAATTTTCACCAGACCATCTATTTGCGGGTTTCTTCGTATGAAGACTCTGAAGATCTAAAACAAGATGTGAGGTAAGTATACTTGATGATGGATATTTGGTCATAGAATCATGAAAAGTATATTCTTTTAGTAATTTAAATATTATATTATGACTACGACATATATTTTCTGGTTTTTTCAAGTTACCTTAATATTCAAGTCATGGAAGGTCTGTCATAATCGTCATTATGTTCTGTTCTGAACTATTGGCTATATATCATGAATCATGTTAACTTAATTTGACAATGCGCGGACAAAAAAGTCAATGATTTTAGACATGTGAAATGATCAGAAAATGTTTGTATGTTCTCTCATAGACAGACGATATACATGAACATAGAGCGTGACACACAAATGCATCAGCACTTTTAGCTATACCAACTATTCAGGCATAACGTTTCTTCTATTTTTTGTCTTGAGAATGGACGAATAGCTTAACTTACTAATAACTAGAAAATTTTATTGCAACAGTGTACATAACAGACATTTTTATTGCCCTGATAACAAGATATTAAAAGTGACTTGTGCTTAAACATGAATAATACGTATTGAAACTTGTAACTAGGACAGGGTTAAAATCTATGCGTACTACAGTGCTTGTTCCAAAATTGCCTTTAACTGCTATATGCCCGAGCTTCAAGCATGTAAAAATATATGGGGAGAAGAGTTTTCAGTCTGAAATTATGACACCCAAAATATAAATCTCTGCCACGCCAGTAGAATATAAATTAAAAATTTAAATAAATAATTAATCTTCAGTCATAAATTAGGACACCCAGACTACAAATTTCTGCAGAAGAACAGAAATTAAAAATTTAAATAAATAATCAGTCTTATGTGTAGACCAATATGGTTTTGAAAGGCTAGTTTCTGTATCCCTTTGCATTTTTACTTTTTCATCTGTTATTAAATTTGATCTCATTGTCTGATTTTGTCCTTTAAAGGTTGTTGCTTTCTCCGGTTAGAGTTGGAGCTAAAGCATTTTCGTGGGCTGCTGGAAAATTAGAATCAAATGGCTTAAGATTACCTACATCACCTTCATCATTAGATGTTCAGAACCGGGTGTTGCAGGCTGCCGCAAGACATGAATCTCAACCATCTGAGAGTGAAAGTAACCAAGATCCTGTTCCTGACCCGACAGTTCCTCTCAATCAGAATGTATGAGACCATTCCAGACTGTCATGTGCTAACATGAAAAACAGAACAAAGATTCATATGGTCACAGCAATTTAACTTAAATGACTGGAAAGTTAGCAAGTTGACGCTATCCAACCTTTTCCAGACACTTCGTCTGTAGGCATTTTGAAAATATAGGAAAAAAAATTTACAACTCAGAAGGATGATTATGTTTGATTTGTTGCATGCCATGCCTCAAGTGGTTGGTACAATTTCCTCGGTCAAAATAACAAGAATGTAACTATTTGCAATTTTTAGTAAAAATGTGGTGGCGCAACAAATAGTTTTGCAAGCTATTCCTTCAATAAGCTCATTACTATTTTGGTCTTGCCAACACGTAATATGCAGTTGAAAAACAAGGGACCAACAACAGATTTTCTTTAAGGGAAAAAACCATTTTTTATAGATACTTTTGGAAGACAACTAAGATGTGTGTGTATGTAGAGAGACAAATGGTCAAATTTTGAAACAAGGATGCGGTTGGTTTTTATTGGACTTAGTTACGCCCTAAGCTTAAATGCTTAATTCTTAAAATATCCAGTGATGAAACTCTTCTTTAGTACTACACTATTTATTTTAATTAACACAATATTTATATAATCCATTTTATTTTTATGGAAATAATAATCTTTAATAAAATTCTTACACTATTTACTATATTTTAAAATGTATTTTCCTCCAAAAAAAAATGTAGAAATATATAAAATATTATGTAACATGTTCATATATAAGTTTGTATTCATCAAGCTGGTCAATACTTTAATTTTATAAAATATTTTTAATTAGTTAACTTAATAAATTTTAGTTAAAGATTATTTTAAGCTTTCAACTTCATATCATTTTGTTTCATCAAAAGCAGTCTTAACATTATATTATATTATTATCTTTTTATTTTTTACATAATTTCAACCAGGGGTGTGCTTGACCCATGCTGGCCCAATTTTACGAGTTTTGGTATTAAATGTTGACTTCCAACTTCTTCTTTTCTACATTTATTCGTATATTATCCTTAAATATGTTTTAAGTTTTCTTTTTACTATTTTTTTATTCAAGACACGATTTTATTATTTTATTCTCTCCACTCATTCATAAGGCATCACTTGATTGTTTTCACTTTTTTACATGTAGTGTGTATATATATATATATATATATATTTTTTTTTTAACCAATACGATATTAGCAAAAATAGAAAATATGCTTTTGATTATTAAATAATTTTATATTATTTATATCATTCATTTTATTATTTTATGATTATACTTTAATATATTATTCACTCAACATTACCATTAAATCTTGCACCGCACCCAACTCTGATGTAGAAGATATTATAGTCAAGTTGAAATAATTTTTTATATATTGAGAGATTAACCACGATAAAAAAAGATGCGAATTCGGCATGAAATTTTTAACAGATGATTGTTTTCGTCGGTATAAATACACACTCTTACTTAACTAAGTATAATTTATTTTATTTAAATCAATGTGGAGATGTTGAGATTCCTTTGTTGGGTCTATAAATTGTGAGATAATATGACCTTCTCATTAAATTATTAGAACATGTTCTTATATGTGAAATTTTATTTGAGAAACCATCTTGAAATTTTAGTATTATATATTGTAAGAACATATTCATACATGTGAATTTGTGAGATAACATGATTAGAAATAAGTGATGATATCTGGACCTCTTATATATAATTCCTTATGCCAATCTAAATATTAGTGGAGTTCAGTTAAGGCACGATACACCCAGAATAGATGGGATTATTAGAAATAGTTTGACATTTATAAATTTTGTGAACTTAGGGTGTGAAGTCGAAAGATATAAAGAATAATCTTACGCATTTAAAGAAAACAAATTGGTGTCTAGCCATAATGATGCTCTATAGGTTCAATATTCAAAATATGTATAATAGATTAGTGTGTAATTGACATCAAGTTTCATTGCTGAAAACATGTTAACAGCTTGGTTTATGAGTTAAGAAAATATTAATAATAATAATAATAATAATAATAATAATAATAATAATAAACATTTTTGTTTCTTGAGTGGGATTGGAAGAATTTAATGGTATAAAATAATTTAAAAATGGAAGGGAAATTTAGTGTTACATGGATTTAGAAGAAGGTAGGTTAAAGTAAATGAGATGGTGGTTTACTTATTATGGATGATGGAAGTAAATAAATAGGGGGCTTGTGTTCCTCATTTGGCTCTGGGATGCATGCGCATAGGTAACGAAATTACCGTTACCTATTGCGTTTCAACTCCCCTCTCTCCTTCCCTCACCATCACCAGAGATTCAATTCCATCATCACCATGATGATCATCATAACTATGGTGCTTTAGCTACACCATTTTTTTCTGCAGGCTGCCAAGACAAGAGGTATCCTAAACCCAATTAACGATCCATCTTCTCCAATCTCTTTGCAGTCTTCATCTTCTTCATTGCAGGTCAAGACAGCTTTTTGATTGGACATATCTTGGCCCTGCGGCAAGATTCATCGGAAATTATAAATAATTAATAATGGGGGCAACGCACGACAACGTCATTGGCCTTGTATTGGCCGTTTCTTCCAGCGTCTTCATTGGCTCTAGCTTCATAATCAAGAAAATGGGTCTTAAAAAGGCTGCCAGCAACGGCTCAAGAGCAGGTTCATCAATTATATATTCAAATCTGATATAATCACACTTTTCTCTTCTTTCTTAACGCATTTCCTTTCTTTTCATTTTATCAGCCACCGGAGGGCATTCCTATTTGTACGAACCGTTTTGGTGGTTAGGAATGATTTCAAGTGAGTCCTCTTGACGTTTCTGCATCCTCTAATGCGTTCAAACCTAAATAATTAATCAATAATCAACCATGCATTTTGTAGTGATCGCTGGGGAAATAGCCAATTTTGCTGCTTATGCTTTCGCTCCTGCAATCCTTGTAACTCCTTTGGGAGCTTTAAGCATCATTTTCAGGTAAGAAAACCTAGGTGGATCATGTTCATGCAGGAAACCTAGGTGGATCATATATAAAATAAAATACATATATGTTATGCAGTTCAGTGCTAGCTCACTTCATACTGAAAGAGAGATTGCACATCTTTGGCGTGCTTGGGTGTGCCCTGTGTGTGGTGGGATCTACGTCTATTGTTTTGCATGCACCGCATGAGAAAGACATTCATTCTGTGAAGGAAGTGTGGGACCTTGCTATAGAACCAGGTAATATCTATCTGCTTGCATAATAATTCACTAATCCATCAACCTAAGCTACCTTTTTAATTCATTTGGCGTCACACAGGTTTTATTGTCTACATTTGCGCTGTTGCGGTAATTGTTTGCCTCCTTATTTTCCGCTTTGTGCCAACCCACGGACAGAAAAATATGATGGTATATATTGGAATATGTTCTCTCACCGGCTCCATTACGGTATATTACTCTAATGCTCCATGCTTATTGATAATAATACATAAACTTATTGTCTCCATCCTTGTTTTAATGATTTTTAAATATTTGCATGCATATATAGGTTATGGGTGTCAAAGCAGTCGGAATTGCTTTGAAGCTTACATTCGAAGGGACGAATCAATTTATTTTCTTTGAGACCTGGATCTTTACTCTGGTTGTCATAGGATGTTGCCTTACGCAGATTAACTACTTGAACAAGGTACATATATATGTGTGTTTAATTTAATCTCATTTAAGCGCTTGTCCTTTCGTTTTTCTGGTGCTTCTAGGACGAGACAAATGCATATTTATGCAGTTGATGACCTCATTAAGTTAATTTACGTAGTTATTGTACAATAAGCATTACGCTGCTTCTCACCTTTACGTTTTCACTCATGGATGGATTTTACTTCTCTTTTACCTATTAATTTTGGGCTCCCTTAAATTTGTTAGGAGTTAAATGAGATAACTTAGCACTTGATTTGGAAAACGTGTTTGCAGGCTTTGGACACCTTTAACACTGCTGTTGTGTCGCCAGTTTACTACGTCATGTTCACATCGTTTACAATAGTGGCCAGCATTATCATGTTTAAGGTGACTTGTTATCAGCTTTCATCATATCATACACTTGTACTTGTTGGTTCATGTTTTAGGCCAAAATTAAAAAGAATAGTTTTTTCTTGAAAACTTTATTGATTGTAGTTATATATAATAAATGACTTATAATGTATGGTACAGGAATGGGCGAAGCAGGATGCATCACAGATTGCTACGGAGTTGTGTGGCTTTGTGACAATTTTATCAGGGACTTTCCTTCTTCACAGAACTAAGGATATGGGAAATAGACCCTCCGAAGCCACCGTTCATTCCAGTCCAGATCCACTACAATTCCCTGATAATACCAAGACACCTCAAACCCCCGAAATTTGAATACTGTCTCTGCAAAAAAACAACACTTCTCTTTCATACATATATATACACATTCATATGTACGTAAATGTAGCATCTACCATTTGGTTCTTAACAAGCTTGTAATTTCACATTAATTAGAAAAATGGATACGAGAAATGCCATGAAAAAATGGAAGATTAAAGGAAGCACATGTTTGATATGACAAGCTTTAGGACATGACAGGATGTTATTCTTTTATTCATTTATAATTAGAAGCCTCTCTCTTTTGATTTACCACCCATTCTCCTGGTTTCTTTGAACAAGTCTTGAAAACATTCTGAGACATGGTTATTCACACAACAGCCAACCGAATACCCACTAATATGGTAACATGTAAAGTATCAAATAATAATTATATAAATATTAAATAATTATAGAAAATAGTAAATAACTACTACATTATTAATAATTTTGTAAATATTGAGAGAAAAAGTATTTAAGAGATTTGAATAAATTGCATAAATATTATACGAAATGAACTATTGATAAATAAAAAATCATATAGAATTTTTTTTCAAATAAAATAAAACTAAAGATACAATAAAAAGAAAAGGTTGTGTACATTAAAAACAATTTAATTTGATAAGATTAAAGTTTATATTTCTTAAGGTGTAATATATTTAAACACAATCTCATAAAAAATATATGTAATTGAGATTATGATAAGAAGAGAAGTATTTTAGAGGAAGGAGTGAATTTGGTAAATATTTAATAAGTTAAATAACTGAGAAAAAATAAAAATATATTAAAAAATGAAAAAAAATTCAAATATACAAAAATAAAGGATTTAAGAGAATGATTTTTTTAAAAATTATCTAATAAACTTACAATATCCTAATAAATAAAAATGAAAGGTGAGTATATTCTCAATTTAAAAAATTATATACTATTTATATCTATATGTCTAATTAATGTAAAAATTTTCGGTCAAAATTAACATAACTTCAAATAACATTCACAAAAATTTATTTTATTTATATATATATATATATATATATATATATATATATTTGTCTTTGAAAGAAACATAAAAACTTTTGGGGTCTAGTAATTATACTCTATCTTTTTATTAATTAGGATATAATCAATGATGATATAGCTGGAGAGACACATTTTTTAAGTCATACACTTTCACAATATATTTACAAGTATGAGAGTGTTAGTTTCATATTATTTATAAACAATGCACTTTTTGGTAATAACTATTGTACAAATTATAATATGAATATTTTTTTTTTTAGTTGATGATGTAAAAGTGTTTTACAAATATAGAATGCACATTTATTAAAAGAACTCCTTTAAACAGTGGCTAAGAGCCATTACAAGGAGGAGGAGTATAGGTGGGAAGTAATTCTCAAACAATAAATCTGTCTACATCCATAAAAGAGTGACCGCAATGTGATGTTATGATTTTAATTTCTTTTATTTATACATTTTTGGGGTTGGGTCACTTTTTTTCTTCTCAGAATTTTATTTCTGCAGTTAAAGAGATAGTAATGTAATGCATATGTACATATTAATCAGCCTTAGCAAACAGGTGGACGTCCTTTTTATCTTATTCTTTATTTATTTCTACAAAAATGGTTAAAACCATCATTTTCAGTGACTTAAATTAATGGTGACATAATTCATTTTGGTGGATTACTCTTAATTGAAAATATGAAGATTGGTGGTAGATTTCAAGGCAAAAATAAACAAGATTATGCTCTAAATTTGATTAATGATTTATAATGACTTGTGTCTATCTTGATCTAAGACTAAACCACTTTTACTAAAAGAAACTATTAGCTGTATCAAAGACTCGATCTAATTATTTATATTTTCTAGTTATAGGATAAAGTGGTCTTTGAGCTTAAAAAGATGAATGTATTGTATAGTATTAATTTAAGTAATAATGTCTAAACATTTGGTGTCATGACCAAGTATTGAGTTAATCGGTCAGTTCATAATAAATTAAGATACTTAAAACTAAGGATGTAAACTCAATACAAATCCATCCTCATTTTGGTATATTTTGAAGGATAAGGAATCCCTATTAATTAAAACAATCAATAAATTAATATAGATTATCATCTTTAACTAATTCAGATTATTTATCATATTAATTATGAGTCTAAAGGAACAGAAATCTCATAAAATTAATGAATAAGAGTCCATCATTATCAACTAGTATAAATAAGAGTGTTAATGAGAGAAAGGAAGAATCAATTCTCGTTTGAAAAGCTTCATCAGAAACTCGTAGGAAAGAAAAAAATTCTCCCTGAATTACAATGAATTTTACATAAAATCTACATTATAAAAATCATCTACTAATTTCCCTAAAAAATTAATATTTAACTCATATAAAGTGATTTTAACTTATAAAAAATATTTTATCTTCTCAGAAAGAACCGGAATTTAGACTCAAACATTTTTCTACTGTAAGGTAAAATTGTGACACCAAGAAGCATTTCCAACTCAGTTTTACAACATCTTACATAATACAAGTTAACCATTTCAAAATCAATTTGACTAAAACAACAGAACAAACGGTTGGCATATTTTGTCACTTTAAAGACATAAATGTCCCCAGCTTATTACGATCTATAGAAAAACTGTTAAAATTTTCAATTCCAGTACAATATCAAATATAGTATCTGTTTCAGACAATTCAAATGTTACATAAGCCAATTTGGCATGACAGTTTCAAGTCTAAATTGTAGAAAATAATATTTACAGGACATTATAACATTTTGTTTCATTAAATTGAAAACGAGTTTCATCAAGTGATGCAGTATTTCAACCTCAAATAATAAGTTCGAGTTCTAGACGTATATACAATTAGTATGATAAATGATGAATTGATAATATCCTTAGCCTGAACTATCACCGACCCCAAGATCAAGCTGCAACTGTTCTATGAGTACTTTTTCAACAGCATCGACAAAGCTTGATATATTTTGCCGAATGTGAGTATCTAAAGAATTGGCCAACTTCTGAAAAATAAAAAGCCCAATAGCAAAATCAGCACGAACACCAGGTAATGATCAGAATAACACTTATATTAAAAATAAAGACTGATTCAGGAGATATATCTTAGGTGCCGAACCGCTAAAATTTTGTTGATCATAAGAATGACTTGAAACTGCAGTAACATACAGTACTAGTTTTTAGGACCCATTATTTTTTAATGCTATTTGTCAGGTTTTTTTTTTTATATGCTTTGAATGTAATAGATTTTTTTTTTTTTTTTTTTTTTTTTGTTTTTTTTTTCTTTTTTTTTTTTTTTTTTACTTATAGGCATTTCCTCCTTAGTTTATGTTTATCCAGTAGGCGGATATTTTTTCTGCATAATATCAGTCCTTCTCTATATAAATTCAGGTGCCTATTGAGCAATAACTGATGCTTTCAGCTGTTCACAAAAATATATGCTCTGTACTTATTATCATCAGCTTATATTTTTAAACTGACCAACAAATTCACATTACAGGAGTGAGATTAAGTGCATCATTAAAAAGTTTTAAAAATACACCTCCATCACAACCCTGGTCTCGAACTGCAATTAAACAGAGACTTTAGGAGACAAACTACTGCATTTAGACCAAAATTGGTTGAGCCACTGCATTAACTTTGCAGTTGTCAAAAGAAACTAAAAAATACATCTAGCACTAAGCTACTATGAGATTTCAACAGGTTCAGCAAACAATTAAGTACAAACATTTTGAGCTTAAAACCTTGATACCACATTGATACTCTTCGTAAATATCCATAAACCACAAGGAAGAATGAAGGCAGAAATTTTATAGCTAATACCGACTGAAATTCCCTCACCTCAACTTTGCTATGAAAACTTAGAGAAGTTCTCTTCAAATCACCCGATCCCTTTATGCATATCAGCTTCAATGGAGAACCAAATATGGGCCAACCATGTGACAACTTTATGTACGCATCAGTTCCTCCTGCCATATGAGCCACAATAGTCTCATCTTTGTCAAAGTATTCAAGTGAATATCTGCATTGACACAAAAAATGTAAAGGAAACACTAAATGATATCCAAAATTTAAGAGCAACAAAGCCAAACAGTCTCACCTTGATTTATTAGCATCCTTTACTACAAGACTTCGGAGTGTGCTTAGTATAATTCTATCTTGCACTTTCTGTATGAACCACTGCAAAGAGGACTTGCTGCAAGGTAAATGAATGTCAAGGAATGAGTTGTGGCCACAAGAAATCTGGGACCCATGATTAAGAGAAATGAGGACATGGCGAACCTGACAGACTTTGCATAATCAACAATGTCGCTCAAATATATATCATTTGGAAAAACCTAAATAATAATTCCAAGAAATTCAATAAATCATCTAAAGATAACAAGGATTATAAAAATGGAAAAATAAATTCACGTTTAAGTTTTTCATATGTTGTTCTTGCGCCATAAACAAATGGTATGATATCAAAACATCCTACAATACAAACTTAAAGGAGATTAGGAAAGAAAAAAGTAAATGCATTCTTGTGTTCTGCCAGGATCACATTGAAAGTATGAAACAACAGTACCAATGAATAGATATAAATTCCTAGAGCACTTAATCTGATAATTACTCCCTCTTAAATCATCTGCATGAAATCTAAAGTTAAAGACAAAATCTGATATTAGGTATTCAAGAAATGTTAGGGTACAATTTGGAAAGGGAAAAAAAATTAAAACCTTCCATCAAATTCCCAGTGGTATCTTTAAAAATCTATTACATATTGTGATGGAATCTTTTATATCAACATAATATAACCAGAAAAATTTGCTCGTTTCTCAAACGTCCGATCACATTGTAAGACGTAGTTACTAATATCAATTCAGTGTTTTAGTCTAGTTTATCTCTCCTCCACCTTCTATACCCAAGACCCACAATCTCTACAAGCTCCACGACTGTAGAAATTTCTAAATTTATTCTCCAATGTTTCGAGTGCAAAACATATACCGAACATTGATCACCTACGATAAAGGCACTAAATTAAAAATAGCAATAATTGGAGTCGAAACCGGAAAATAAGAACAAAGCACTGATATATCCAGAAAATTCTGAAAATGACACCACCATCCCCCTCCCCCGTGAGGAAAAGATGCATCATAAAGTATAAAAGTTTAAGACACTAAAAGATCAGTCATTATCTGAACTAAGCAAGAAACTAATGAATTAAGGTTAATTGTAAAGCCAGTGGAATATTATAGTAAAGATTACTAACTTAAACCAAAATTCATTGTTTCTTGAGTCATTGAACCTGAATTTATTAGTAAATAGTCCGTCTGCTACAAAACACTGAAGTCTAAAGCACAACCACCTCAAAAATACACAAAGTAACAAGTTAATTCTGTTGAACAACAATCCTCATACAAAAGTCAAATTAAGACAATGACCTATTTTTATACCTGGACATTCTTTAACTTCATAGTCCCCTCAAAAACTTCAATTAATAACTCATGATTCAGCTCAGCTGCATCAATGGTATCTTCTTGAACACTCGGCTGGTAGGAAATGCCCTCAAATGTTGGTATGTAAGTCTGCAATGACAACCTAATGCAATTCTCATCAACAGCAAGCACTTTTAGACCCGTGAATGCATCCTCAATCTGCTCAACAACTTCAAGCCTGAACAAGGGAACAAGTTGAGTAAGTTGTGACACAGAATTACAGATAAGCATTTGAAGTGTAAGTGAAAGTTGACTCACCACTTGACTGTGAACTGAAGATTCTGCAGAGACTTTAGAATCAACTTCATTTCATCAATCTTATTTTCAAGTTCAAATTGCTGCAACATATGAGCAAAATTAAAAATCTTTATAAATGCCATATAATCTGCATGTCTTTGAAACTAATTCAATTCAATTCAATCACCAAGAAGAAAATAAATAGAAAGTAGCATGGACTGTCAGTGTCAACTACACCTCTAAATTTTTGCCTAGATTTTCAGCGGCCAAATTTGAACAATCATCTTCCGGAATTGGGGAATCGATGCCTTCCGTAGCCTCAGATATGTTCTTCTGATCCTGTAATTATTGAAAGCTAATATCGAAACATGATAACTGCATGAAACCCCCCTACTACTCCGCATTTGGCAAAGGGATGGTTAATGAAGTGGATATAGTGATAATTAACGGAACTCACAGCACCGGCCCGTCAGAGTGAGCAAAGGAATTAGCCACAAACAGTATAAAACACAAACAGGTGCTTAATTTACAAGAGAAGCAAGAAGGAAGCAGCAACCTTTGATGGAATAAATTGTAAAGAAAACTCCAATTCTTCAAGTTTGGCCTCCAAGATAACAGAATCTGGAGAGAGGGGAACAAGAAGTAATAGTAATATTAATAGAGAACGCAAATAACATGAATACGATTAAAAATGGTAGGTGCTGGTGGGTGCGAGAGTGTGTAAGAGAGAGACCATCGTTGTGAGTTCTGGCAAGAAGGTCAATCTGGTTAGCTACTTGGGCAGATTGAAGGTGGACGTTGTTAAGCTCCTCTTGCAAATGGTCTATGAAAGCATCTGGAGTGGGACAATCAAAGTTAACATTCAATTCCCACACAAAATGAGATGAAATTAGAAGAGAGAAGGGAGTAACCGAAAAGAAACCTTGAATTTCGAAAGAAGGGAAGTCGGAGACAATGTGCTGCAGTGTGTTCTGTAGGATTGAAAATTGAAAGTGAATGGGAATTGGGAATAGGCAACGAAGGAGAATGGGTAACCTAATCTAACCTGAAGATGAAGAGCGCAGTGATTGGGGGTATCCAATTCCGAAGGGTTGAATTCGTGGTCTACGTCGCAAAGCTTCTGAATCTGCGCGATTCGACTGAAAAAAAAAACACACAACAACCGTGACAGAGAGAGGATAATTAGAATCAGAAGACAGCAAATGAATGAATACCTGCGGAGCTGGGTAGATTGTTCTTCAGCCATTTCTCTTCTCTCTCTCTCTCATACACACTCTTCCCACCCCAACAGATTTCAAATCTCTTCCCCCCAATGTCGTGTGCAAATAGGTCACTTCTCACTTAATTTTATTTATTTTTTACCTTATTCCTTAAAATTAAATTACTGTGAGTAACAACGTTATAAAATATTATTAACAAGGAAAATGTTATTGACATAATTAGAAGACACAAAAGACAAAACTAACTTTGTCTGTTGAGATGTTACAAAAAGATTACACAGTAGATACATAGACACGAGAGGCTAAAAGAACCAGCCTTTGACGGGCTTGACGGCGAACTGTTGCTGCACCACCAAAATTGACGCACGGCTCTCCAAATCAGGCGAGGCGAGAAAGTCACCGATGACACCTAACTCTGGGAATTCGCTCCAGTTTGTGAGTCCCTGTGTCTGAGGGGACTCAATCCCATGCCTTCTCCCCACGATGAAGAAGTCATGCTCTTTTGCCACCTCATTCAGGAACGCCGCTGTCTCGGAGCCTTCCTGTGCCACTATCTGTTGGTACCTTATGTTATGTTCATGTCTGTTCTTCATGTCTTCCAGCTCTTCCTCCCTTTCATCCCATTCCTTCTCTGCCTCGTACACCAGATGGTACACCACAAGCTTCATCCCCCTCTTCATCACCGCTCTCTTCGCTATGCACAACGCCTCCTCGTCGTCTTCTCCCCCCAAATAGATCAGCGCCAATCGAATCGACGACTCCTCTCTCAATCTCTGCGAACCTCGCGACACCAGGATTCCAACCGAGCATGGAGCTAATTCTAGGACCCTACAGTTCAGTGCCCTTATGCTCTTGTCGTCCATTTCCATTTCCCCATCCATGGACCATCTCTGATGAAACGGAAGAATTATGATGGACGCCACCTTGTCAAAGGCAAGGTTGCAAACGTCTTCGTACATGAGGCTGGGTGGAGAGACTGCAGTGCAAGGGTAGGCCGTCACCGTATGAGGGTTCTCGTGCTCGTAAACGTCGAAAGCGAGAATCACATCATCTGAGTATGACCTGTGCTGAAGCCCTGATTCTTGCCTTTGAATACGATGGGGGATGAAAATTGGCAAGGTACGTCCCACCAGCTCTATCAGATGCAACGCATCCACTGCGATTGGACTTTCTGCCGTTGGACAACACAGGTCAATCACATCTATCATCGACGATATGTGGTTTGGCTTATGAATGCACACCAGCATCCTCAGCTCAGACCAAGCTCTTAAACTCATGATGTTCCTTTTTTGGTACCCGGCGTACTTTCTTGAAGGATCGTACAAAAACCTCACAGACCATTGCACCGTGCATGCTACCACAATTATGCTCAGAATCATTATTCCGTATGTTAGCCCATCGATTATCTGCAAGTGTTTTTTAATATCATTGTGAATTAGGCATAATAGAAAGATTATGTAAATAATAAGATAAGATATAGGTGCAACAAGGGAGCACCTTGTAGTCGTATAAGAAGCAGTAGAGTCCGATTTCCACAACGCCTTTGGAGTTCAAAATGAGGGAGAGAGCGAGAGCATCACGGAAGGGCATGTTGCAATAGAGGGCGGGTAGAGTGCAGGATATAATTTTGACCAAGTGGGTGAGGATGATGACGAGACACACAGAGAAAACTGAAGTGGAGGAATAAGTGGAGGAAAAATCTGCTTTCAGCATGCAGATAGTGACAAAAATTGGCAGAAGGAAGGTGGTACCAAAGAAGTTAAGCTTCTTGACCAATTGAGATCCTAGTGGAGGTCCCTCCGGCACGGCCAATCCCAGAATGAAAGCTCCAAGCACGAATTCTTGGTTTATTTTAACCGAAACCCAACCTAACATGAACAGCAGTACGATGATAACGTAAACATAACCATCTTTCACAGGTCTTCCTTCTGGAGTTTGTCTGACGATCCAAAACATTAGCGGCCGACACAGTAATGGAACAAAGATACCCATTGCAAACAAACCCAAGAGGTTTTTAATAACCAGTTCCGAACCAGAACCCTCATTAAACATAAAAGCAGTGCCGACGGTGGTAACGAACGTGCACAATACGTCACTCACCAATGCAGCAGACAAGGCCAATTTGCCAAGCTCGGAGTTTTGGATTTGAAGTTCATTGAGAAGGGAAGCAATGACGGCAAATGAAATAACAGTGTGGGAGACCAATGCAACAAGGAAATTGTCTTTGTTATCTGTGACGGCGTGAATCAGTGGATATTTGAATATGGCCAGGATTGAAATGGCGATGAATATGGGCACTGCCAATCCCGTAATGGCAATGGTCCATGCCCTCTTTCCCATCCTTGTTATCAAGCTAAAATCCATCTGAACACCGTTTATGAAAATGAACAGTACAAAACCAATGGACGTTACTGTTGTGATCGTGTCGTGAGTTCCATACGGAAACAGCACCCTCATGCACGACCCCAGTGGTTCCACCGCAAAGAAAGCTTGCAGAATTAGCCCAGCCTGCATGCATGCGTGTATACAAACAAATTGATCAATACATATACATACATATGTATAAATATGCACGCAAAATACAAAACTTGTTTAGACATGGACATACCATCATCTGGGAAATAAAGAGAGGGACTTTGAAGGGCACGAGGATGAGGCGACAGATTTGGGTGAGGGCAAATATTAGAAGGACTTGTAACTCAAACAAGGGGAGAAAAGATCTCATTGGAGTCCTTGGATTTTGTGATCTGCTACGCCATAACCCATCTGAAACAATGTGGGGTGGCGCATCAAGGCATACCTGGTACCTTTGTCTCCTTTCATCCACTTCCGTAATTGAGAGGAACATCGTTTCATTTGCGTTTAACATCATTTTCCCCACTAGTTAACCAACAATATCAATATTTCAGATTGATTAACAATGAAAATTAACTCAGTCAATTCCCCCAAAGTTTGAAAGACCTTGTATTACATATATGCATATCCCATAATTACCCGATCATACAGGTAAGAAGTACTAATAGAGTTGAATATGCAAAGTTTGACCACGGTTGAGTGGAAAATCGCTTGCTTTTTCATAAGTAATTAGAAGTAATTAGTGCTCGTCGTACCTGTAATCGAACTTCAGACCATACAACTCTATATTTACACCTTTGCAGAGTTGTAATTCCTAACTAATTTCAACTATTACTATAATTAGACAAATACAGAGTCAATAATGTCTCCAAACTTATTCTTTAGATACATGCCACCTCAATCATTGAAATTACCCAATCTCTTCTGTATATCTTTGACTGAAACTTCATATGCTCCTGTTTAAAGATTACCATTTAATCATCTATCCTTATCTAAATTATGAATCAAAGCAAAATAGTAACGTGTGATTTTATTTTTTCTCTTGATGAATCATTTTTAGTTTCTCCCCATTTTTTTTTCTCCGTCATGACTACATATGATTTCAATAACTCAATATTTTTTTAAAAAAAAATATTTTATCCGTCAAGTTTTTTATTTTTAGAACTAGTTAAGTACATCCATTATTTTATATAAAATCCCCTAGTCTTGTTTTTCTGGTTTTGTAATAACATAATAATTTAAATGGATTTGAGATAGAATAAATCATGATATAAAAGATCCAAAACTCAAAAATTATAAATTGTTTTGTTACATCACATAATTACATTTTCTGGAAAATTATGTTTAAAAAAAAATTATCCTACAACCACTTTTTTTAATAAATATATTATAGTGAAATAGTATTTTTTGAGTTGTGAGAAAAAAAAAATATTTGGAATAGGCTTTTTTAAAAGACACAAAAAAAAAATCCGACCTGCCGGATTCGAACCAGCGACCTAAGGATTATCTGCATCCAACTACAGTCCTCCGCTCTACCAACTGAGCTAAGGTCGGGATATGAACTATAGAATCAACAGTTTTAATATAACAGCCAATGTGTAATATCTGTAAATCTATTTCAACATTATTATTGACTTATTGGCATTATTGTTAATGCAAATATCTATTTATGAAAGATTTTAATAAAATTATAGAATGTCCCATTCTGTGATGAATTAATATTATATGTCAAATTTTATAACCACGTTTAAAAAATTAATTATAATTAATTTACGTAATATAATAAAAACTATCCACGTTAATTTTATTATGTCTGTATGATTAATTAAGATGAAATAAAATATTATATTTCTTGATCTAGCCACAGGAACTGAAAAATGTATCTTATTTTGATAATTTTATAATAAGATTATAAAATGAATTTATTCAATTTGACTTCCAACTCTTACTAAAATTAAAATTTCAAAAGGCATTTTTATATGAAGTAAGAGGCCTAACTATCTTTATATAACATTGATATTTATTGGAATTTATATTTTTTTTACCTATATAAAAAATTCAAAGAATATAAATTTTTGTTTGACTCACAATACTAGAATTGCATAGAAAAGAAACGTAAAAAGAAACGTAAAAAGAAACGCAAAAATTCATTAATGAAAATGATATGAGTTGAAAGAGTGATTATCAATATGGTGTTTTTTTTTAAAAGGATCATTATAAGGTTTAATCCCCTAAATCAAGTGATAAACTTGTGATAGACAAACTAGTAGTTATTCACGTCCCTCTAGTTTAAACTAGTAATAATAAATAATAATTAAAATTTCACAAGTTGCTAAAAAAAATTGTATACATCATGTTGTTATTGGTGAGGAAGGATCTAAGTTGGACAACTTTTAACCAACCAATTGTTTAAACAAGTTATTGAACAAGGTAATGGGATAGCTTTAAGAATATATACTAGAATAAAAAAAATAAAAATAAAAAACAGCAATCATTAGTGGTTATGTAGTATATATATAAGAACCAAATTATAAAAATTGAGTCAAAAATTATCTTCAAATATTTTGCAAGCAATGAGTTTTATAAAATCATATTTGTAGTATAATGTTATGAAAAATGTGATAAATTCTGACTTCTGACTTGGTTTGCAATCTTGTTAACTTATCTAATAACATAGAAGTTATTGAGTATATATGTTTTTAAGATAAAAAAAAAGAAAAAACACAAGCAACCTTGCTAGATATAAGATAAGATTTGTTGTCAAAAGGTTAACTCATAATTAAAATTTACCAAATTAGAAAGAAACAATTCTTTTTATTGAATCCGAACAGGATTCTTTATGAGTATTATAATTTCAAGTTAGACCACATGAATGTGAAAACAACAATTTTTAATACTAACACAGAGAAAGAGATTTACATGGAATAATCTAAAGAAATATTCCCTAGTGATTATAAATACTTAGTATTAAGCTTAACAAATTTATCTAAGTTGAAACAAGTCTTACACCAATAGTATTTAAAATTTTATGAAGTTATTTTTTTATTTGGATTTAAAGAAAAAACCATGAATCAATATAAGTACGAGAAGATTTATGGGAATAAAATTTACTTTCTTGTTTATATTTAGATGACATTTTGCTTCTTGTTAATATTAAGAATATGCTTATATTGACATTTTGCTTCTTGTTAATGTTAAGAATATGCTATACGAGGTGTTTTATCTTGAACTACCTTGATATGAAATATGAGTGAAAGATATTATGTTATAAGCAGTAAAATTCTTTTAAAAAACTTATATCAATACAGTCTTGGAAAGATTTAACAAAAAAAAGTTGTTAACCCCTTTGCATAGGGTGACAAACTAAAATAAAATTAGTTCCTCATAAACAATTTTAAGCAGGAATATAAGAAAAATATTTCATATACTTTAATGGATGAAAATCATATTTATCCTTAAATTTGGATTCAATTTGTAGTTAAAGTTTTGAAAATATATTAAAGTAATTTAGACGTTGACCACTAAAAAGCTAAAAAAATAATCAACTTTTCAAGTAAATACGTACTCATGGTGGAGCTCAAATATTTTTTTCACGTTTTTTTTTTCAAAATGGCACATTCCGGGAATGAAGTTATCCAATGAAACTTAACGTCGGAACAATACAATATAACGACATCATAAATTATTTTCCTTCCCTTTTAAAATACGTATTACAAGTCAATATATAGAACTTGAATTTTTCTGTTAGATCACAAAAACTAAACGTTGTCTCTATTCCCACATTCCTTATTTCATTCCATTGACTCTGTTAATAGCCTTAGAGCGTAAAACTTTTGCAAGAGTAAACAATCGAGTGATTGGGACATTACCATAAACATTGAAAACTAGAAAAGAAAATCAACAGCCAACAAGGGCAAATGACACCTTTAAAGCTTCAACTATTTATCATTCTTTGGAGGGTGCACGTGAGGTGAAAAACTGAAAATACAGGCGAATTCCAACAAGATCATAGTAATATGGACTTACCACTAAAAATAAAATAACAAAACCATAGTACGCAAAAATACCAGTTTCTGCTCTGAACCAACATTTGTAATTACAGAGTAATTTACAATTATAAAATCGAAAACTCTATGTTAGGGACAAAAATACAATACAAAACAATCAAGGTGAATTCCCTTAGCCTGACTGTACACGTAACTTGTTTGCCACATGGAGCAAATGACTAATGTTTGTAGAGGGATAACTTTGCAGCAACTTGAGGTTAGAAGTGAAATCACCCGCTAGGAGGCGCCTACGGACGAGAATTAGCATTGCGCAGCATATTCTGAGAAGTGTTTCCTATACAGTACCGCAAGAGTTAATTTTCCTCCTTATTCTATTTTCACTGACTGAAAAAATAATTACTAGATATATTGAAAAGCACGCTCCTCAGACGTCCTGACCAACCATTACCAGTTCTATGCAACAATATGATGAACAAATGGAATTTATTGTTCCAATATTACGATCAAGGAAATCAATGACTTGTAAGCTGTAACATATCCTAGTTCTCTCAAACGCAACACAAAAGGAAGTAACTTCGAGTTTGTTCTAATCATCTTTCCTTTACAAAAAGACCCTATAAATTGCAGGTTACACTGCAGGTCAGGGGGTAAATAGAGAAACATTATAAAGTATAGCAAACAAGAGAACTGTTTTTAATGATGCTTAATAGGTTTTTAATTAGGACATCTTCAGGATAGTTGCAGGTTTTCAGTTTGGTTTTCCAATATAAATTGCAAAACATATCGGTGAAACTATTCCCTTAGTCCGTAATTAGGTCCTATACAAAAAAAAATAGTAAGTTTTAGTTACTAACACTATACAGTTTTTGTTTGGCGGTTTATCATCTTCGGAAAGTTTCCATGGCGGCTTTATATAAAGCCAAACAACTTAACTTGTGTACAGGTTCTACGTAGTCAAAAGGTTTTGTGCACAGTTCTCAACAACGACCACAACTTAACGTGTACACGTGTGTAAGGACTAAAACTTCTAGTTTTCTCATTTAGGGACTAAAATTTGAAAAGAAATTATAAGGACCAAATGAATAGTTTAACGGAACCTATATTCAAATAAAATAGAGCTAGTTTAATTTTTAACTTAATTTTGAGACACTTCAAACTTCTTTAAAACAAAAAAGAGTTTTGGTTTTCAGTTGTTAATTATAAGAACAAATCATTCAAACCTATTCCAACACCATATCTTGGGGGCAGCAGCAAGTATCTCAGGTGCTTCCACTGGACCATAGATGGCAAATGCCAATCAAAGCCATTTAACAAACGCAACCGAAATGCCTCCTCAATGATAGCGTACATGTTATAATGCTGGTAATAACATGGCTATCATGGGACGCAGGGACAAGTGTATAAAATGGATGATGGACAATGGGTTTCAAAACACACTGTTGCTGTCATGAATACACAGGTCATACAGAATAAAAAAGGACACAGCTGAATTTGAGAGATTAAGATATGCATTGCTTGGCGAAAAGACAACCAACATGCAGAAGCACTAGAAGGCCTGCTGCAGCTTGCTCTGGACATTACCATCCAAAACTGTACTTGCATGCAATACCCATTGGTGACGTGAGGAAGGAGAGTTTATCAGTCGCAGATGGCGGAAGGCAGTGGCCAACCCCAAACATGCTATAGCCAAATAGCAGAAAGAAGGATGACTGCTATTTAATAATTTTTGTATATAATAAGGTGTGCATAATTACATATAAGCCGCAAGTCTTACTGTGTTAAACAAAACATAAGGAGTAGTTTACTAGTATTGAAAGAGCTTTTGTTTTCAGGAAGAGAGTGATTTGAGAAGTGCCGCAACACATGTGGACTCAATTTAAAATTTGAAAACTGAAAACTACAATAAATTGAAAACTAATTTATAAAACTGAAAAGTAGTTTTAGGTTTTAAAAATTGTTAAACTTAAAACTAACAAGCAAAACAAACCAAAACTAAAAACTGACAAGACAAACAAACCAAAACCAAAAAACTAGTTCCCCCTCTTGTTGCCAGTCTTTGGTGGATGGAATTTCCTAAGAGGGTTTTGGGGCAGTTGCGGTGTTTCCTTTCCCTGTTTTCTGTGTCATATGTGTTTCTACGGATTTTTATGGGGGTTTTGTTTTATTTTCCTTCGGCTATGTGACTTCGTTTGGAGGATAACTTAAAACTAACCCCTAGTGACGAAGTACAACCTCCTATTTCAATAGGTCAATGCCTTTCCTTTTTATTAGCTACCTTTCCTTTTTATTAGCTACCTTAAAGTAACTCTGCAACTTAAAATCCAATCATCTCTTACCATTGACAGCGCTAAGCGTGGGGGGCCATGAGGTTACATGTCAGTGCATCCATTAATTTTATTTTGAGGGAATTTACGGAGTCCAATATAGTAGAAGAAAAATAGGAGCAAAATTGTACCTGTGGACCCTCTGGATCACTTAAAATGATGTCCCAGATATGGAGGATGTCAGAAAAATTAAATTCCTGAGTCAAGAGGAGAGTAATCCACCTAAATGCATAGAACTGGGGATTGACCTGACATTTAGGATTAGAAATTGAAACAGAAATGTGAGATTTGTCATTTTTCAGATCAACTGCGCAGTAACCAAATCAATCACGTACTTAAATCATCAGACAAAATTGACACTCACGACAGTATACCGACTAATTAATGACTAAAAATGACACTTATATAGTAGACGAACATAAAACAATCAAACAGAAAAAAAAAATGTCCAAAAAGAACAGGTACAACACAGAACGCATCACTGAATCAATGAGCAGCTAGGAACACACTTTCTAGATCATTTATTATTTATTATTTAGTTTTACTAATAAAATATTGGAGCAATGAAATTCTTTTTAAAACAAATTTAATAAACAGAGAGAGGTGAGAGGACAATGTCTTCATTTCCCGCCCTTGTATTCATTTGCCAAACAAAATGAGTTAACCACCACTGTTCTAAGGAAAATTTCTCCCCCATAACCCTTCTGTTCTCAAATTGTTAAAAAGATTATTATTTTTAGATAGAGAATGTACTTAAATTCCCTCTTACCTGAGTAGTGACCTCAAGATGACGCCACAGTTCTTCATCGTGTTCTTTTAAAAGCTGGGACAATCTTGTAATAGTGGAACGGATTCCAACAATACTATTATCAAGTTGTTGACAAAAATTATCTTGGAACCCACTCAATAACTCAACAAAACAAAAGAATGTGTCTGCTTCAGCAAAGGCCTGCATTTAGTCATTGGAAACAGCTGGGAAAATTAAAAATTATGAGTAAAATCAAAATACATTAATCAATCACTGCTATCTGAGCAACTTTTAGGAAACAAAAACCTCTTATCAACATCCCCCTGGCCAATTTTTTTTTTTTATAAAAGGTTTTCACTCCAGAAAACAACATTATGAAACTTTGAAATCTCAACTAAATTGGCACCCCAAAGCTTCAACAATCATGTGCTCCTAGAGGAACATGCATTTAAAAAAAAAAAACAAAAAAAACCGATACAACATATTACAACCAGCCATGAGGGACAACACCAAATCCATGTAGCAATGACGAAAACCCGGTAGACCATACCGGTTCTAAAAAGGTCCTGAGTACAAATGGGCAACCTATCATACCAAGCGAACTCTACCCTAGAATCCAAACCCAAATTAGCAAGCCTATCATCGCATTTATTTCCTTCTCTATATATAAGAGAAACATGAAAATTAATAGCCCGACACATAGAAATCCCTATGGCCACATTATATTAATTATTTCACCTTTTCTCATTTTGTTTTATGTACACGGAAACATTGTATATCTCAGATGGCAATATTTCTTGTCCCAATTCCCTAAGTAAACATTTCTACATTTTCTATGCTTGCAAGGATGTACTCACAGCATTTTCCTCATCAGGGTCATTTTTGAACACATAGTAGAGAGGAGCCAATACTTCGTTCATCCCTTGAACATATCTTATACCTGGATTCAACTTTGCAAAAAGAATTAATATGCTCTTCAAAGCATCCTGAAAATTCCCCAAAAGTTGAGAGTCAAGAAAAAGGATTGTGTCACTGAATTTGTCTATATGAATTTCAAATAAATAGAGGAACAACCTGATTAGATTTTGCCAATTGAGAATCACCAGAGAAGAACTGTATATCTGGATGAGTCCGTTTGACATCACGATCAATCTGCTCTATGAGCTCTGTGTCCTGAAGAAATGAAAAAAAAAAAGGAGTACAGGAGATTAGATTAAGTTTTCAGTAATAGTAGTCATGACACAGGAAGTAGCATAGAAGTTCATAAAAGATTAAAATATTGATAGCAGAAAGATCATTAGCAGTATCTGGTAAAGGTTCCGCTGTGTTAAACTAATTCCCCCCATAGACACAGTGGTAATGGTGCACAAACAAAGCATGACTCGGGGAAGTCAGATTGCATATATAGAAGCAAATCAGAAACTCAGCATGCAATTGAGAATACTGCAACTGTAAGTGTAGAAAGTAACGTGCAGAATTGCAGTAAATGGTTTGTAATTTCTTAACTGTAAAGCAGGTGATATTTATGTGTAAACAAGATATATATTTAGATTTGGAGAGAAAAGATAGCACAGACATTGGATTATACCTGGAAGAACTGATTCCATATGCTGGTCTTGCCAAGACTCAAAGGGTGGTCCTCATGAGTGATTTGTGATCTAGAAAGCAAGATACGAGTCTCAGATTTTGCATCATCGATGTCATGAGCAGCGGAGTTGTAGATCCTCCTCGTGATTTCTGACTGACTAGGCACAGAAACATTCAGAAGTGTGTGGTTGGGACTCTATAAGAAATGAAGTAATTGATGTGAGTGACGAACTTACAGGATTCATGAGGAGGTCGTCTTTGAAATGTTTGTACTGGGACCTCTTCTTGGCTAATTCAGAGGACCAAAGGGCACGATCGGACGGAAGATATCCAAGCAAAAGCTGGGAAGGTTAAAAAGCAACATAAATTGTGTTTGGGTTTGTGTGTGTGAGATGGGATTAATTGGAAAAGAGAGGGTAAGTACCTTCCAGAGCGTAGGGCGTAAAGCAGGGGCGGCAGCATGAGGAATACCTTGAGAAGCGACTCTCCTCAACTCACGCATGTCTATCACCTTCCTAGATAACTAATCACAAACTAACTTAGCAAACAAACAAACCTAAATCAAGCAATTAGTCCATGGATTAATGATTAGGAAAGCTAACCTCGGTCAACAACTGAGCCTGAGAGGAGATGTCATCGGCGGCGGAGGATGCAGAAGCAGAAGAGACGACGGACGAAGAAGACGGAGAGGCATTGTGATTGGTTGGGGGATCTTCTCTGACAGAGACGGGGGCAGGCGGAGGCGGAGGCGGAGGAGGAGGAGGAGGAGACGAGGGCGGGCTAAAGCGGTGGTGGTCGGGTGGGGAGGACCACAGAGAACTGTTCATCCACTCTGGTACCTGTTTCTTCTTCTTCAGCATTCTCTTTGTTTTACTTTCTATCTAGGGTTTCTTCGGTCAGGGACAGGACTAGAATAGATTAGATTTGCTTATACTCCATAAGAAGAAATTGAAATTGAGATTGGAAATGGGATTGGAATTGGAAATGGAATTTGAAATTGGAATTGGAGGAGAAAATATTCAACTGAACAGCATGCATTTGCATTTTTGCATTTACACGTCTTCCTCTACTATGGTCAGCGGGGGTATTCTCTTGTATTGTATCTATACACATGGCTCCGCTACACTATGCCACCACAACGCACTTCACCACAACACACAACACCTGTAACAATTTCTTCATTTTTCTTCTAAATCACCTTTCGGATTAAAACACTTCATCAACGCTTCCAAACTTAGCTCATCATTAACTACAAATTATACACAAAATTCCACACTCATAATCTCAATTCTTGATAAATTATTTGATTCATAACCATAACAAATAATGAAAATTACACCAAATATTTCGTGCTATACATTTTAATAAAACCCTTTGTAATTATCATAACTTCTTTACTTCATTTCAGTAAACTCATTGTATAATTTACTACAACTTATATTGCCAAAATTCTACTATACATCCTCAACTGGTGAGAGTTTGTTTCAAACAAAAGCATCTAAGTTATTTACTTCCTTGATATTTAATAAAGACAACAAGATCATTTTAACTCCAACACCCCTAAAGCCCGTTCTAACAACACAAAATGAAGCAATTCAATATTTTGTTTGAAAGCAATGTCTTGTCCGTTAAAAGAATTAGGTTTTGCTGTGAAAATTCTGGGTCCACAATTTCAGTAAAGTACGATCTGGAGAAAGTTTTGAACATCTTGATGTGGTTACAGGCATGAATCAGGAGGCATCATCAGCTCTGGCACGTGATTTCCATTCTTACTGAAATACCGAGTTGGAAGAATCTTCTCTCCAATTTTTCAATGGTGAGAGCAAAAGGAGTTTTCTTCTACTTAAAAATGTCTTCGTAAATTCTCATTTTTTTTTCCTTTCATCTTCTACTTAAAAGAGCGTCAATTTTTTTTTTTCTAAAAAAACTGTTCAACTGCTTTTCAGATCCTACAAACTTAGAGGTGATGCAATGTTTTTTTTTTTTCGGTAGACTGTTGAGAGGAAGTAATAATGCATTGAAAACGCGCGAGTTATGCCTATAAGAAATACCACTGCAGTGTGAAATTAACTGAGTATTCCATTTTGATGTTGTCAATCTGGATACACTCTCGCATACAGTATTCTGAAATTGATTAACAAACGTAATAATCAACTTCAGTCCAGAGTTTGTCACTGTAGCTTTCTAAATAAAATTTGTACGTGCCAAGGGTATATACAGTTACCCCGTGATTAGTGCAGGTTCATAGTTTTGCAATTCTAAGATGTCTGTCAACTATAACATGAGTCTGGGGTGCATAATTTGATTTTGTAAGCCTCACCAACCAGTTTACCAAAACCATATCAAGATCACCTTACAGCGAAGCGATAGATGAAGAAGCTCTATATGTTTGAACAATGAACAATGAACAATGACAAACATACTGTCCCTTCCAACCAAGAGAAAATAAGTCTTGCTCGCACCATAAAGAAGAAACACAAAGTAAAAGCAAATGAAACCGAGCGTAAATTTAATCTGTCGTAGTGTTATTTACAGTCCAGGAAAGAAGCTGGGGAATAATACAGTTTCTAGTCAGAGTAAGAGTGACCGTATGCTACCTACATCTTCAAAACTAGTCTAATAGACAAAACCATTCTAATCACAGTAAAGATATCAGATAATTTACAAGTCTGTAAGTAAACATCGAAAAACAAACTTCCGAAAACAAGAAACCTCTTCTTTGAAAACTACTTACAAATTTCAAATACTCTTGCACATGTCCATAAAAGAGAACAATCCAAATGAGTGTTCTTCTTTACTAGCTTTGGACTGCCAGTACCTGCAACTGATCTAGAAAAACTTCCAAGCTCATGTCATCAGTAAATATAATATCCGATCCATCTGTGTAGGTTGAATTTTGAGTAACAGATGGATTCAACTTGGCGAGAAGAAATCTAGCCTGGCTACTATGCTGGTCACATCTTATAATCCTTGGCACTGGAATCCTGTCCGCCACCAATTGCTCTGCATCCAGTTCTGGGGCTTCCAACAGCTTTCTGAAGTTCTCATGATTGGGGTCCTTATCATAACCTAGCTTCCTCCACTGAGCGATCTTGGACCCGTGATGAATCACCACATAGAAGAAAGAATCAAAGAGCAAGATAAAATCCGGAGAAACAGAACGAATATCCAGCAGTACTGGAACAGGTGGACCATCAAACGAATATTGGAAAAGCGTAGGTTGAATCATTATAAGCGATCCTACTACACCCTCACGGTTCAGCATGAGCCGGAAAAATGCAGTTTCATCAGGAGTAGTGTTACAGACATCAATGAATTGAGATCGCCTCAAGTGAAACATAAACTGGGGATAGAGGGAAAAGTTGGAGGATAGCCGGAAGGAAGATGGATCTTCTGCCACATAGTCACCAAACTTGGAACTAAAACGTATAAGCGTGTCATCCAGCCATCTAATGACATCACGGGGATGGCATTCCTGTGCACGGCGAATGGCAAGTCTTGCCATAACTGCAGCGGCGGCTTCTTGATCAAACCCAGCAGCGATATCAGCAGAATGGTTTGCAACCCATCGTCTTGCAGCAGTGGTCACTCTTTTCCGGCATCCCATGTTCCCCTGCCTGTACCGCGTGATAAACTGAATCAAAAACGCGGAGCCGGGTTGAATTCTCTGCTGTTGATTTACTTGGAAGAAAAAGGCAATGCAAGTTTTGTGGGAGAGTGTGTTTAACTTCCACAAAGAAGTACCACCTTGTCCAACCTCAGCCTCACTCACCAAACTGTTCTTTCTATGCAGAGACACGCAAGGGCCAAGTGCTCCACAGATTTTGACATCTTTGGTAGTAACTACCTCAATAGTGGCATCAAAGTTCATCTTCAAATGGCCCTGGTCGTCAGACTTGAACATATGCCTGAGACATTTCTTGAACTGATCGGATTCGAAAGATTCGGAGAGAATCATGAATCCACCAGATTGTTCAACAGGCTGTCGAAGCTCGGCGGCCCCAACTTGATCGAGCGAACAGGCAAAGAGATCAAGAACGACAGAAGCATCAGATAGCCTCTTGGAGAGTTGGTCATAGAAAGAGCAGGAGTTGGCGTGGTGTCTGGCTTGGGAGTTGAAGATGTGATGGTGGGTTCTGATGGGTTGGCGTAGATCAGAATCAACAACGATTCCGGGTCCGATAGTGGCAGGTCCGGAGGTGAAGAGCATGATCCTGGAGCCCGTGGTGACAAGGCAAGACTCTAGAAGTCCGAGGGCGACAGAAATGGCGGCGCCGGTGCACCTTGGAGGGCGAGTGGCGGAGCTGAAGTCGAATGTGGAATGGATGTCTTCAATTGCACAAGTGATGGAGAATTCACATTCGGAAAATGGCAACAGAAAATCCTGTTTGGGGGTGTGTCCGTGATGCAGCGGGTGGGGACGGCCAATGTTGAGGAGCTGACGAATCTGAGGGAGAGATTAAGGAAGATTGAATAACGTCAGTAGATAATTGAACGAAGTGGATTGAGTGTGGAATTGAAATGGAAGAATAAGAATAACAAGAGCAGTAGAGTGAAATACCTGATTGGAGGAGAGATGGCGGTTGCCGTGAAAGAGGTGGAGGGAGGAACAGGGGGAAGATGCGAGATGGTGGAGATAGACCATGGAGTCGAAGGTGAGGAGAGCGACGAGGGCGTGGTCGGGGAAGTGGTGGTGGAGGAGGAGGAGGAGGTCCTTCTTGAGGGAGAGGAGCTGGTCGTGGGGGGAGGAGAGATCGATGAGAAAGACGAAGGCCGGGGGAGGGGGAGGGGGAGAGGAGGAGGGGAGAGAAGGAGAGTACTCGACGGTGCTGTAGGTGGGGAAGAGCTCGGCGGGGAGGTTTGTGTCGGCGATGGGGCGTGGAAAGGGGTTGCGGAGGGAGCAGAAGGGGCAGTGCCAGATGCGGGACTGGTAGTCGAGGCGTGCGTAGGGGTTCAAAACGGCGGCGCACCGGGAGCAGAGAAGAGGGTGGTATGGGAGAAGAGGGACCTCACTCACCATCAATGGACTGCACATTATGCTCAGAGGGATCACCAGATTCGTCCCCTCCGCCGGCCACGAGTTCCACGTCCACCGGAGCCCTTCCACCGCCTCCAATTCCACCAGGTCCATATTTCTCTCTCTCTCTCTACTTCCCTTGCCCTTTCCACCCACCAAATTCCATTCCAACCTTCCTTTACCCTAACACACCACACTTCTACACCAAAATCTTCTTCCCTGCCTTTTCAAAATTAATTTTCTTTAATCAAGAACTAATTTTATTCTAGGTATAATAATCACAAAATTAATCATCAAATCATATATATACATACATAGTTATAAAATTTATTAAGAATTTCACATTTATCACATCTCTTCCACAATTATAACTACACATGTTATCTTTTATTATTCATACATTGATGCTACTTACTTTGGTGTGATCGATTAGCTAGCATATGCATTCTACAATGCATTAAGACCTCAACAATTATATTTTGCTTAGGTGGTTTCAAATTAAACATTTTCAAGCCCTACTTTTTTATTTACGTGATTTTCTTTTCTATTACTTTGGCTTGTTATTTTTTTTTCTTTTAGATCTTGTAGTCCCTTTATAGATATTAGCATCTTTTGGGTATTGCTTCTTATTTTTTATTTTTCTTTTTAAGAATGCCTGAAATTTACTCCATTATGGTGTTATGGTATAATGTAATTTTGTTTGGATTTTATGGACATAGGAAGCTTAAAAATCGAAAATCATGTATGCAAACACAATTTTTTCCAAACAAAGTTTTACTGATTTTATTTCGTCTGAACTGAAATTGTTCTCTTAAAAATATGTTTTTATATTTTTTTATTGAAATAGTGTCTAAGCCCTGTTTCATTTTTTTTTTTTTAAAATCATGCTTCCAAAAGATATTTTTAATTTGTTTAAATCGTAAATGCAAGTATTTTTTTATTTTCTAAAATTGCTTTTTTTATTTTCTTTTACACAAATCTGTTTTCTTTTTAAATCAGATCATGTTTTCTATATTTTTTTTTTGTTTTTCCATTAAATTCACGTTATTGTTTTAAATAGCTTTTTTTATATAAAATTCTG
>Ga0209700_100459_pt1 | contig 75718 bp, 63 predicted proteins | sample SiratroredBW_FD_187528 | JGI IMG/M metagenome (GOLD analysis project Ga0209700, IMG submission 187528) | Root nodule microbial communities of legume samples collected from California, USA - Siratro red BW (SPAdes) (version 2) | ecosystem: Host-associated > Plants > Roots > Nodule | place: USA... | reverse complement strand
ATAAATATATATATATATATATATATATATATATATATATATATATATATATATATATATATATATATATATATATATATATATATATATATATATTCTGCAATAAGCGCAATATAACTCTTGAAAATAAATATGTCCATAATTTTATTTTTAAGTGGTTAGCAAGCAGTCCCCGAAGCTAACCGTTAGGGAACAGCCTTCGCAACAACAAACCAAAAATAGGCGAAGATTTGACGCAATTAAGGATGTGTCATGAACGTCCAACAGCATTTTTGGCTGGAGTTCGTTGATATTGATAAGCCTTTTGCCACCTTCTACCAAAAGCTCCTTATTTTTCCCCCTCTGATCCAACTTTCCATCTCCTTCTCACACTATTTGCTTTGCCATATTCTCCTCCTTATCCATCCATCCCTCGTGTATTGCAAGCCATGGATCAAGCAGAGCTTGGCCGAGTTTTTCAAATGTTTGATCGAAACGGGGACGGGCGAATCACTCGGAAGGAGCTGAGTGACTCGCTGAAGAACCTGGGAATCACGATCTCGGAGCAAGACTTGACCCAAATGATCGAGAAGATCGACGTAAACGGAGACGGGTACGTGGACATGGACGAGTTCGGGGAGTTGTACAATGCGATAATGGACGAGAAAGATGAGGAGGAGGATATGAGGGAAGCATTCAACGTGTTCGATCAAAACGGAGATGGGTTCATCACGGGAGAGGAATTGAGCGCGGTGTTGTGTTCTTTGGGGCTAAAGCATGGGAAAACCATAGAACATTGCATGAACATGATCGAGAAAGTGGACGTGGATGGCGATGGAATGGTTAACTTCAAGGAGTTTAAGCAGATGATGAAGGAGGGAGGGTTTGGCGCAGCTTCAATAAGCTGATGCATGCATGCATGCATGCATGCATGGCTAGAGGGTGTGTTTGTCTTCTGTGTAAGTATTCATTATTTTTCTCTTTTATGCATAGATGGAACAAGTTAGCTCATGTAAAAGAAGAAATGTGATTGAGATGTCCTTTGTAGAATAATTTGTATCATATCTCAATGGAATTGCTGTGGGAATAGTTTCTGATTGGTTAATATTTTTTTATGAGAATTTCTCAACTCTTTGTACGATCGCTTGCTTCATCCCTTCATCTCATCTCCATGTGTCTTTGCTGCGTGAATGAAACTAACTTTATCTGCATGGACCCAAAGCATTTCTCAGTTTTCACATCTTTCTTTGTTACAAACATGACAATCTTTTCATTGATATACAGAAAAATCGTTTTGATACCATGTAGGTGTGAAAGTCTCCCTATCTTCCAGAAATCTTGGTTCTAGACCATAAAATCCAACTCTTTATGATTGATTTTTGAGATACATTTTTTAAATCAAATTTATTGTTATGGGCAGATCTTTACAAAATTATAATAAATCGGGTTTTTGTAAAACAACTTTAGAGTGAAATTCTGTTTTTTAAAATATAGGATTTCTGCATTTAAATAAAACACAGACTTTTTTATTTTTTTCTTTAGTGAAAATGTATTTGATATTCACTTTTCTCAATTATTTTACATTAAAAATTCGATTATTTTATTTCAAACAAATAATTTTATTTCTTTTAAAAATTGTTTTTAATTATTTGATTAATAAATTAAAACATAAATATGAAAATATTATCATTTTTTTCAAAATATTCATATGTATATATATATAACAGTAATAATAATAGATAACAACCACATAAATTTTAATAATTAAATTATTTTTAAAAAATAAAATATTTATATAAAAAGTTAAAATAGCAAAGAAAACTTTAAAATGTAAAAAATTACACATTTTTAATTTATATTAGTAATCAGACTCAACATAAAAAAATACAAAATTTTAAAAGATTTAGTAAAATTATTAATCAAATCATTAAAAAAAATAATTGAATGAGATTTGTTTTAAATCAAATAAAAATTGTAAAGGATAATCTTTTTAGAAAACCTGAATAATATTTTTGCAAAAATTTGATTAGAATTGGAATCTATAAAATCTTTGCAAATAATTAGAAATAATAAAAGTTCACAATATGCTTAAAATTCAAGTTTAACCAATAATTTTAATTAAGGCTCAATTAGTTAGGATAAATTTTATTCAAAATAATGAATTTATTATCAATTACAAAATAATTAAGTCAAGTTTAAATACTCTAAGTGTAAACAAAAATATACTCATCAAAATATCCTCACACTTTTTGTACTAGTGATTAATAGAAAGATAATAAACAAAAAGAAGATTTATAACATATCAACACTAAACTCAAGAAATGTATAGGAGCTAGCAAAATACAACCTTTCAGAAATCAAGGAATCAAGAAAAATAAACAAGAAGGTAATTTATAAATCAAGTGAATGAACCAAGAATGATAAAATCTTTTCAAAATAACTTTCCAACTCAAGTGTTTTAGGTTTGTATATATGTTCAACACTCATCCAAGCAAACACTACCATTGGTTTAACAAAAACCCTAATACCCATAATAATTGAATAACATGCACCCAAATATTAAGAGGACTTTGTGAGTGATGTAATAAGATCAAGATAAAGGTAGGTAAAATGAGAAATAAAAATAAGGCTTAAAACCATAGAAAAACAAATGAGTAATGAGGAATAAATTTAGAAAAAAAATGCAAGTAGAGAACATTTTCAAAATTACAATCAACTCATCTTTTTATTATAGGACTTTGTCTTCTTTTATTTATTTTTCATGCAATAGATGACAAACATATGTATTAGACAATGTACAAATATTTTCTCTTTTTTGTCTTATCTTTTTTTTAGTCATTCAAATGAGGAGATAAAGTGGGGAATTACAGCCTCACACTTATTCAAGAGCCTGATCTCAAAATTATTCCAAAATTTTTCTGTGTAGTAAAAAAATAAGAAAATACTACAAACTCAAAGAGATTAACAAGTAGTTTATCAAGTGGCTTAATCTAATAAAGAATGTCTTAATCATATCAATTTATGCATATAAACATAGTTATATAACACATAAAGTTAAGTTCTAGAGTATAAGCAAAGATAAATGAAAACATATTAGAAAGAACATTAGATAGACATTTAGATGGTCTATAAAAAGGTTCAAAATCTCAATAGAAACAAAATATTCAATCCAACAATTTTCAAAATCAACTTATTTAGTAATTTATAGAGAATTCAAACAACATCAATCAAGAACTTAATTTTTTTATAATTACCAAACTATCATCCGCTAGACTCTTCATCAAATCTATTCAAAATTTGATTTATTCTTAATTTTATGATATGTGAGACGAAAATGGTTCAAGCTATATTAATATTTATATCAAAGTTTATTAAAATGGAACAATGTGATTAAATAATTCAAATTTTAGTATATTTTAAAAAATATATATTATCATTTTATATGTATATTAAAAAACATCAAATATTTTTATATTAATATAAAATTGCGTATATAAAATTTATATGAGATTATAATTTAAGTGCAAGTTTTGAAAAAAAAATGATCTAATAAAAATATATTAAATGATGTAAAAGTTGATAAATTTAAAAATTGATACTTATCAAATAATTGTGTGTAGGCAAGTCTATTTCAATGAGAATCAAAACTATACATATATTTCTTGTAATTAAATAAAAATTATTTTAAAAGCATTAATATTATTCTTTCTAAAACTACTAAATATCATTTTTTTAAGTGTATAATTAGTGATATTTAATTCCTCGTGGTTTTCATGGATTGGTTAATTTTGTAAAGAATTTGAATAATAAATAATTATGACAGATTTTTTATGTAATTAATTCATTGCTAAGTACTTCATCATCAATTTCATCACAAAAAACTTTATGACATGTTTAAAACTTGTAACCACGTCATTGCATCTTTAAGTCGTATATCATAAAATCTTTCACAAATCCTTTGAAATAATAATCTTAGACATTTTTTTGGCCACAACTATTGCCTTTACAAATATAACATCACAAAATTCATCAAGATTGATTTTGTGTTTAAGTAAAGTTGAAAATTCACTTAAAGTTAAAGAAAACATAAATTGAGCGAACTCACTTAATGTGTGATCATAATTGTTTTAAGAGATAAATTTAAACTATATCATTGTTTATTATCATTGTTTGAGTAGTATTGTTTAAACAACTAGATAGTCACTTCTTCTTACATATAAAATTTGTTTTTTTTATTGAGTGATCACCTTTAGTGACATTTAATTTCACTTAAGTGAGCACTCATTAAAATTGAATTTTAATTACAAAAATATTATTTAAAATGTCATTTAAATGTTTAAGCAAGAATACCTAGTCTCAAGCCTTTTTTGATACCAACAAAATTTCTAAAAGTGAAATTTACTTATCTGATTAGTGTCTTTATTCAAATTTGTTTAAAATGTTGCAAATGGTATCTAATTGTCCCGTGACAAAAGTTGGGTGGGTCAAGTTATAATTGAATCGTGATACTTGAATTGTTACACTCTTAAGTAGAAGGATTTACACCATAATTATTAGTTATAGCTTTTGCCTAGTAGTACGCATTTGATCCAATACTTGGTATCAAAACCATTGTCATAAGTTCAATTCCAATTGCAACAATTGTTCGAGGAAAGATTATTGCAGATTGCAAAAATTGTCCTATGGTGTTTGCTGAGGAGGAGATTGTTACAATTGTCCAATGGAAGTAAAAACAGTAAGTTTTACAAGCACTTCTGGTGGTATGCGTATAGGCAAAGTGGATTTAACACCAAGACTTGTAAAGTTGTGATTCTTGATATTGATCCCGTGATAACATTTATTTTTATCATATTTTTAGGCTTATTTTCATAAATAAACTTTTTCTAAGTTTCAATGTATGTCTCTTTTTATAAATAATTTATTTTTTGTTATAAATAATTGGTCACTTGAGTTTTAATTAAATTTTACTCTAAATCCCATTAATTTTATTAAATAATTGAAAAAGAAGTATTGGATAAAGAAAAGCAGGATTGGAGTCCACGACGGAGGCTTGCGCAAGATGCCACTTTAGCTAGGTCGGGCGCTAGTTGGGTCAATAGTTACATGAATCTAAACTGCGTCAAGCGCCACTTTAGTTGAGTTAGGCGCGAACGTCGCTGACGTAACACCTTTGTGTATTTAAATAAGTTTTTGCATTAGGGTTAGGTACTCTGGACACTCCATTCCACTTCACTCCATCTGGTAGTCAAGCTCTACATTGGAGTCAGAAAGATGTTGCCTTGGGATGACGATTAGGGTTTGGAGGGTTCCCTTTTCTCCTCTTCGTATATCCATCTTCCTTCATTGTTCATTCTTCTCATCTTGTTGGGGTCTGATGTAATCAACTAAATTCTCGTGTAATTATTTTTGGGTTTATATATATATATATATATATATATATATATATATATATATATATATATATATATATATATATATATATATATATATATCTTTCGTTTGAGTATTTTGTTTTTGTGCTCATTACATGTTGTGTTGATTCATGGCTTGATCATTGATTCTTAGGGTATTGAAAAATATCATTTGTAATATGGATTTGAATCAAAATACCAAATGAAAGCTTGTGTCTAGGAATAAAGCATGATTCGTTTATTATCCTAAAACCCTTGTGGCAAAAACAAGTCTTTTCTATCTATATATTGACTAAGGAATTGACAGTAAATAGGGAAGCTTAGGCTCATTCACCTAATGAATTAGGGTTTGGATATTATTGTGGATTGACATTGATATTCTTTGGAAAGAATGTAAATGATTTTATGCATAAGAGTGAGGTTTGATAAAATTTAATCCTAGCAATTGCATTCCATATCCTCTCCAGTATTTTTCCACATTCCAAGTGCTCATTAAAATACAAAATAGATTTAAATTATTTTTGCACAATTTTATTTTTTTTATCAATTCAAATATTAGGAATAATTTATAGTGTAAATTTGTTATCAATTGCATTTATTGTCATGTATTGTACAAGTCCCTTGAGAGAGAACGATATATTTATATGATATATTTATTATTTGCTACATGAGCAACTGATGCACTTGCCATTATAGCAAAAAATGCTAACACCACATTGAACCTAATTTGGATGGTGAAGAACAAACCACTCAACTGAGTCAGACCACTAAAGCCAATCATGTTGGCTCAATTCCAGTGACTCAACAATAATGTGAGTGTGACTCCATTCAACTTTGTTAGACTACTCAAGTTATTTCTACTAACTTAGTTCTAGTGACCCAACTTGTTGACTCAGTTCGAATAACTCATCCATCATGTGCAAAAGGCTCCATTTCACCAACCCAACCTACTACTGAAAGGAAGAAGGGCAAAACCAACACCAATTTTCTTAAGTAGTGTATTTATCCTTTTCTATTAAATTCTTATTTACTATGGAATAATAAATTTTGTAGGGCAATACCAAGATAAGTTTTGTATGATATCTAGAGGCAAACTTCACACAAGAAGGAATTAATATGACTAAAAACTTAGTAAGTCTATAAGTAAAGGTTCTAAAGAGTTTAGATCTTATCACACTAAATTTGACTCAAAAACTTACAAATTGATATAACCAAAGAGAAATGTGTCAATAACATTGATGAAGTCATTCTTGTGTAGATAAATTTTTGGCGAGACACTTAAAGTTATTTCAAGTTTAAGAAATATGAAGGAGTAAATTGTTGGGCATTGACTTCATTTTAGAGATGTAATTATTGTCAAATATATTTTGGCTATGTAGTTATTGTCCAATACATTAAGGATATTTATTGGAATTAAAATTTATTGTGTTGTAATTGTGTCAGAACCCTTATTATGAATGTTATTTGTAATTATATTTTGGCAATCCATTGGTGTTATTAAGTATTTGCTTTTGAAGACTTATTTTATAGTTTGGGGGATTGGTGTTGTTGATTGTCATGCATAGTTCAAGGAAAAAATATTGTCTTCTTTATTAATTTGGGAAATAAACAAGGTGATTTTTACTATCCCAAATAAATAGAAAAATTGGAGTGTCAATTACAAAGTGAGCTTGCTAATTAACTATGTTAATCATTATATTAACATTGCATATATAAAAAAACTCAAAAACCATTGTTAATACAATAGTCAAATAAGATTAATACATGTTAAAATATTACTTTAAAAACGCTACAATAAACCTTTCATTTTACAACAGAAGACCACGTATGAATTATATAAACTAATTCAAAATATTGAACCAAACCATATACAAATCCAATTTCATCATCCAATTCTAGCTCTACCATTGCATATTTAAATATACCTTACTAATATAACCACTATAGTAATCCAAAACATTGAACCAAACAATATGACAAATTTTTCCTTCTTTATCTTTTCTTATTGTTAAACTTTTTATGTAACTTTGTAATCTTCTTCTTTTGCTCTTTAAGCACTTTAACACAATTTTTATTAGTAACATAACAATCCCCATCATAAATATTTGCTCAACAAAAATAATCAAGTACACATTCTTCTATATAACATAATCCACAAACAATCATAATCAGACAAACAATAAAGTAACATCATGAATAAAAAATCAAAAACAAACAAACAATAGGAAATAAAGAACACAAAGGGAAAAGGCAATTTAAATATTTGGAATTTATCCTCTTATTTGAACAACTCTAAAACAACCTCTTGGATCATCAAGCTTTGAGAGGTTATAAATACTTTCCTATTTTCACAATAACACCTCATACAACTGGACACAAATGTGATCCCCAATGATCTAACATCATCTATTTTCTTTTCCAACAACACCGTAAAGTCTCTAAGGGCATTGGTCTTCTACTCTACACCATCTTTGTTCTCATTATCTTATTTTGTAACTTCCATGAATAGTTCTTCACATCAATGTTAATAAGTTTTACTAATGTTCTACAATGAGCTTCATTTTTCTTCAACCCTTGTGCTTGAATGCCAATGGTAGCTTTCACAAAACAACACTTAATTGTATTTAAAATACATTCATTAATTTATACAGTGTAGGTTGATAAATTAATTTTATGTGTCTTATGGGTGACATTAATTGTCCCGTGGCAGAGGCCAGGTGGGCCAAGCCATAATCAAATTGTGGCACTTGAGTTGCTACACTTTTAAGTAGAAAGATTCTGAGTAAGGAAATTGTTTAGCGGGAGATTGTTGCAGGTTGCACAATTGTGATGTGGTGTAGGTCAGGTGGGCTGAGTCACCGAAGACTCCTCAATTTCTAGTAGAATAATTGCTAAAAGAGAGATTGTTGCGGGTGACATCAATTGTCTCGTGATGGAGGCCAGGTGGGCCAAGTCACAATCGAATCGTAACGCTTGAACTGCTACACTCTTAAATAGAAAGCATTACATCTTGACTAATGGTTATAACTTTTGGCATAGTGACAACGACACGATCTAGTACATATTTAACATAACCTTCAACAAAGTTTAAAACAAAAACTAACATACTTAAATTTATTAAATTAAAATTATTTTTTCCTTATTATACTTAAAATAATATATAAAAAACCATATTTTATTCTATAAAAATTTAATCATCATCCGAAAATGAAATTTTGTATTCATTTTAAAACTAATTTTTTTATTAATTTATTAACTTTTACTTAAGTAAACTGTAAGCATAACTTTATAAGTATTTGATAGGTGCAATGGATAAAGATTATTACCCACACAAGTATGGGGACGAATAGTATAATACCCTATCCAAAATCTACACTTATTATTCTTATTATAAATTGTGTAGTCTTACGATTTTTATTTATATCTTATTATAATTATAAATAGAAATGGAAGGAGTAAATAAATTTAATCATTTTAGAAAATTTCATTTATACAACTAAAATAAAACCTAAGGTTTGTTTATTTGTGCTAAAAGAAGGTAATTTTTATATAACTAGAATTTGATATTGTTTGTTTACTGTAAAAGGATTATTTTTTATTTAAAATTAATTTATCGTTTGTGTATTGCATTTGCTTTGTATAAAAAGCAACTCGAATCGCTTAATAGATTTTTTTCTGCTTAATCTTCTCAAATAAATTTATCAAACATGTTAAAATTCATAGTAAATTATTATTTTATTCATTATTTTCTAAGTTTAAACTAACATACCCTTAATCTATATACACAATTAAATTCACTTGTGAGTTTCTACAAAGCTAGTTTATTAAACTAAATCATTTTAAAAATATAAAATAGTAAATAAACTCACAAAGTTTGTGGTGTAGGGAAAGAAATGGTCCATTGCCATTACCAAACGACTAACGGAAACATGTTATTGTATGTGATCGTATTTTTATTAAATTTATTGTTTTTAACTTATTAAGCTTGATTTAATATATTTTACAATTTTTAAATTATGTCTTGTCATGTAATACTTTTTATAAGACTGTAGAAATTTTAAAAAATAACATATAACAGTTGTAGAAAATGAATATAATAAACTTAAAATTTGTAAAATAAAAAAATTGTCTGCTGCTGTTGATATACTTATATCATAAGCGACGGGAATACATTGAAAGGGTTTTGGTAAGGGTTTTGATTAGGGTTTTAGTTCTTCCATCACTGCTTCACTGTTTCTTCAAATTCGAAACCACCGATGTGGGCTCTTCGTCGAGCTTCCATTCCTCTCAGGTAACCCTTCTCCTTCTCAAGCCATCTCTATCTATTTGTTACTCTTTCGCTAACTGTTCCATTTGAAACGCAAACCCATTTCCCCTTTTCTCCCCCTCTTTTTACAGTTAAAACTTTACACGTTCTTTGAACTATTTTACCTGTGGCATGGTCATTTCATTAGCTCATATTTCAATATCAGGAAGAGTTGGAAGTGATTGTTTATTGTGCATTGTTTTCATAGGACCCGAGGGTATAATGTGAGAACGTCTTTTCTCCAATTAGCGCGAACTAACTGTGTGGAAGAAGAGAGTGGTATCACTGAGTCTAATGGAATAACATGTGGTGGATTGTTGCTGGGGAATACGCGTTTTCATTCGGGGCAAAGGGCATCACTGGATTTTACTGTGTGGAGACGCGAGCTTTCTTCTAGTAGCACCAGAGAAGATGATGATTTGGAGGAGGGGTTTTCCGAGCTGGAGACACCTGCTGGCGATGGAAATGAAATTGACAGTCTTTTAGATTCTGATTCCGACCAATCGGATGACGATGGTGATAAGGAGAATGTCGAGGAGCCTCACAACGAGGTTGATGAGGTGGTCGGGGAGAAAAGAAAACCGCGTCGTGAAAGGTTTGAATCTAAACTGTTCAATGAGATCATCAATGTGCCGGTTGCGTCTATTATTTTGGCTCTGGAGAAGTGGTTAGCAGATGGGAATGAACTAACCAGAGAGGAGGTGTTACATACCATTGTTAATCTTCAAAAGCGAAGAATGCTTGGGAGAGCTTTGCAGGTATTTGAGCTAAGTTTGAATTGTTTGTACATTATGCCTTTTAATGTTTGAAATTTGGAATTAATTAACTAACTGAAATTGCCATTGGTCCTTACCTATATTTACGGAAAATGTGTTTAATTGGAGAAAACATTTTCTGTTATTGGATTTTGTTTTCACCTTCAATGATAATAAAAATTTCATACTTTTTGTTTTCAGAGATTTGTTTTGAGAACAGAAAATTTTGATTTTTTATTGTTTTCATTTCAAAACTTTGAAAGCAAGACACAAAAAACAAACAAGGTGACCTTTATGTAACTACAAGTGGAAATAGAAGATGAAAATGGATAGCATGTTTCAAACCAAATGGATCACAATGTTTTCTTATCATTGATTCTTTTGGTAATATCATTTCTTTAAAACTCTTAATCTGAGTGTTGTTGAAAGGATTAATGGGAAAACAGGTCACGGGGAGAATGGTACTGCACTGGTATCATGTTGAGAAGAGAGAAATAGAGAAGAAATATAAGAATTATGTGTGTTGGGTACATATATGAGTCTTCTTATTTATAATGAAGAAGAGATATAATGATAATGAACGAAATCAATATCTAAGAATGAACAATATTTGGTAAGATATTTCCCTATCAAATCATATTATATATTCCTATTTAATGTAATCAAATCATATCTCTAACATTCCCTCCAAGCTAGAGCATATGTATCATATGAGTCAAGTTTGTTACAAATGTCCTCAACACAAGACCTCTTGAGAGACTTAGTAAACATGCCTACCAATTGATGCCGAAGGTGACAGTAAATAATGACAAAGCTAGTAGATATTTTTTGGATATGTCTTTCTCTTTGTCAAAGGGACAATCAATCTTCAATGTGTTTTATCCTTTCAAATCATAATTTTAACACTCCCCTCAAGTTGGAACATATGTATCATATGAATCAAGCTTATTAAGGTTGTCTAAAGGATATGACAATTCACGAAGAACAAAAATGGGTAGTTGACATGACAGTTGGCGGAAAGCAAAAAATACCTAGAGAACATAGTAGCTTCTGGAAAGCAAAAAATACCAAGAGAACATAGTGGCTGCTGGAAAGCGAAAAATGCTCAGAGAATGCAGTGGGCTACTGGAAAGCAAAAATGATCAGACAGCACAGCAGCTGCCAGAAAGAAAAGAAAAGCTCATAAGACATGGCAACTACTCGAAAGCAAGAGTGATAACAGGATATGACAGTTGCCAAAAAGTAAAGTTGGCCAGAGGACACGACAGTTGTTGAAAAGCAAAAATGCTCAGAGAACACAACGATTGTTGGAAAGCAAAATTGCTCCAAGGACACAGCAGTGGCCAAAAAGCAAAACATGGGAGAGCACACCCGCGATGAATGTTGGAGAGCAAAAATAGTCATTGCACTACAAGGTGATGCCAGTGGTGACAGTTTCCAGTTGGAAAAAGCTTCGAAGCAAAAAAAAAAAAAAAAAAACGAAGAATCTCATTGGAAAACGTTGATGGTGAATGGTAGTGTCAGCTGAATTAAGCTCGATAAAGAAAGAAACTCGTTGGAAAAATGTTGGTGGTAAACAATCTAGAAACTAAATTGTACTTGCAAGAAAAACTTCCATAGTAAACAGTAATGTTGACTGAAAAAGGCTGGCTGAACAGTCGGCGTGAGTGAACAATGCCTTAGGCTATGGATTGTGACGGTGAACAAGATGTTTAACGTGAAGAGTGATGGTAGGGAAAAAAATAGAAACCAGAAAATGTACATGGTTTGTAAAATATTTACTCGTATGAGTAGTGGGCCCACAAGGAAAGCACAAATTTAAGTTAACTTCTTGTTAGGCTTTGATACCATGCTGAATGGATTAATGACAAAGCAAGTTACGGGGATGGTTCTGCTCTGGTACCACGTTGAGAACAGCGAGACTAAGAAATATAATAAATCCCGTGTGTCGGATACACATGAGTATTCTTATTGTATCTTAACTGAATCATCTAACATACTCAATGATTGTATCAATACTCTTTTAAGTCCTAACAGAATCTAGGCCTCATCCTCAAGCTAAACCATTCTAACTCTTAGTTTATTGCAATTAAATACTGTCAGTCTGTCTGTTTCAACCACCATCCGCGTTCATGACATCTCTAGTGAGCCATAACAGCCTTGTTTCTCTTTGATTTATGATCTCCAAGTCTGACTGTTGTACACACCTTGCAGCAGTTACAAGAGTATCTTCATTTTGCCATCTCCTTCCCTTATCACCTTTGCTGGTGGTCCTCCTGTATTATGAATCCATTTTGATCACATCTTTGCCTCAGACTACAGCCAGTCCACCACTGCTGGTGACCCTTGTATCTAAGTCATTGCATCAAAGCAGGTTAAACCCTGATGATCTTGAGTTGAATGGACACTACACACACCCTTACATGCACATTCTTTGTTAAGCTTTTCTAATGCATCTCCCCATCCCGCATGACATGTGTATCCTCTCTTTTAGAAGCCGTCAACTGTTCCAGATTTTCCTTGACATCCTCACCCATAGTCTGCCATCACTACATCTGTCTTGCACTTCATGCCTCATCTTTCTGCAGTTCAAGGCTGTTTGGTCTCGCTTGTTGACCTACGAGCTCTACTGAAATTTGTACACTTATGATTTGCAATGTGCTCTGTGAGATCACAGAAACATCCTGTCTTGGCCTCAAAACTTTCCCTGAGGTATAACAGTTGGCCACATGACCTTACCCGAGGGATCAACCGACCTAGGGGCAATACTAGAGAATCATCATAATCCTGTCATTTTACCATCTCAATCTATGCTGTATTACTGTTTGTTCTTTTTTTTTTTTTCTAGGAAAACTTGTTTGAAGCATAGTGAGCTTTAGCTTGAGGGAAAGTATCAGAGTATATGAAACTTTCACTCTTTGTTTAAGTTCGTGGCATTTTTAATGGGTTTTTACATTAACAAATATCTTAAAAGACAGGGAAGCTTTATTACATAATTTTTTGTTGATTTTGTTTTTGTGTCCTTAGTTATCTATTATGTTCTCTTACTTGGGAGGATTCCTTGTCTTCCTTTGTATTTGTAATGCATTTCTCTATCTCAATAAATTTCGTGTTTTTTCTCGAAAAACAAATAGTAATAATCTAGGTCAAGCACAAGTATTATCCAACTAGTACAAGTCCATCCCATAAAACAATCCTTAAGTTCTAAGTCTTCTAATACAATATAAATTATAATATTCTAAGGTACCAATACGTCCAAAAGTCTCACATTGCTTAGGAGTCAAAGTTAAGTGTAGCGTATATGTACCCTCCTTTCTTAACACACCAAGGTGCTCTTTAAGGATAAAACTTGGATGGAAACATCAAACTCCAAAGAGGACAATACCTAATGATTCTATCTTAGAAGATTTTAGGTCGGAACATTAACACAGACTATGGGAACCAAAGAGAGAGTTTCAAGCCACTCCTAGTCATAGCTCCGACTGAGGGAGTTCAATACACCTAAAATTCCCACATTGCATAAGAATCGAGGTTAAGGGCAGTTATACACTTTTCTCTCTTAACCTATCGAGATGTCTTTTAATAACAAAACCATGACAAAAGCAACAAACTTCAAAGTGGGCAATATCTCAAATATGGTGATTGAATGATGTTATCTTAGCGGTTGAGGTTGGAATGATACTAAATTGGTAACTTATAGTTATTTTGGTTAATTTATACTTAATTGGTGAAAATTTTTCAGTGTTAATGATATTACCGGAATAAGATTTGATATCCAGTTCCTTCAACAAAGAATTATTTGTGCATGGTTCCAGTTTTGGCAAATAATTGCTTGAAAACATTTTTTTTTATTCTGTTCCTTTCAAATTATTGGTACTTACTAAGGTTGACGTTGGACAGAATTAGCTTTCTAGCTTATCTTTTGGAGTTTGAGCTTTTTCGGCCACTGGCTTGTCACCTAGTGCTCTTTCGACTTGATCTTGTGTCTGTCTCCATTATGAAGAATCTTGTTGGTGTTCTTTTTTTTTTTTTTCACGTAATGTCTCTTTGTTTTTCTCCAACATAATTAGGCCATGGAATTAGAATACTCTTCTTGTTGATACAGATGAAACATGAACCATTCCTAGTTTTACGGGAACTGTTTGCTCAATTATTAGAATCCAGGGCTGCAGGGGAGGTAGAAAGATTCATGTCTTGTATATTGATTAGTTGCAAATGTTTATAATAATTTGTTCTTCTGTTAAGAATGCAAACATTCTAAGGGTCATATTTTCACCAATTCATTTGATATAATTATTGTCTCATTGCTTATTTTTCTAGAAATGCATTCTACATAAAATAATTCGTAATTAGCAACTTAACACAGTATTAAATTGTGCCCCACAAGTGCAACTACAGTTGCAATATTATGGTTTTGAAGGTCACTGCGACAGCTATTTAAAACATTCATAGTTAGTTATATTTACTTGATTTCTAGTTTGCGAGTATGATTGGTATTGCAAATTTAAATCTTTTTTATGATTGGTTATGTAGCTCTCAGAGTGGCTCGAGTCAAAAAACCAGTTTCAGTTTCTTGAAAGAGATTATGCGAGTCGCCTTGATTTAATTGCCAAAACACGTGGCTTACATAAGGCAGAGGTTTACATTGAGACTATTCCTGAATCTTGTAGCAGAGAGTTAATGTATCGGACTTTATTGGTTAACTGTGTCAGTCAGAACGATGTGAAGAAAGCAGAGGAAGTTTTCAATAAAATGAAGAATTTGGACTTTCCTGTTACAGTATATGCTTGCAATCAGATGTTACTTTTGTATAAGAGGAATAACCAGAAGAAAATAGCTGATGTGTTATTGTTGATGGAAAATGAGAATATCAAACCTTCTTCTCTTACTTATTCGATCTTAATAGACACAAAAGGCCAGTCCAGAGATATTGATGGAATGGAGAAAATTGTTGATAGAATGAAAGCTCAAGGCATTGAACCAGACATCAAAACACAGGCTGTTTTGGTAAGGCATTACATCTCAGCTGGGCTTCAAGATAAAGCTGAAACCCTATTGAAGGAGATGGAAGGTGAAAACCTAAAACAGGATCGGTGGCGATACCGAATTTTGCTTCCCCTCTATGCCAACCTGGGAAAGGTGGATGAAGTGGGAAGAATTTGGAAGGTCTGTGAGACATACCCTCGGCGTGATGAGTGTCTTGTGGCAATTGAAGCTTGGGGAAAGTTGAATAAGGTTAATGAAGCAGAGAATGTTTTTGAGACAATGATAAAGAAATGGAAGCTTTCGTCCAAGATCGGCTCCGTACTACTGAAGGTTTATGCAAATCATAAGATGGTAATGAAGGGTAAGGATCTTATTAAGCGAATGGGAGATAGTGGGTGCCGAATAGGCCCACTGACCTGGGATGCAATAGTGAAACTCTATGTCCAAGCTGGGGAAGTGGAGAAGGCAGACTCTGTTCTTCACAGGGCATCCCAGCACAACCAGATGAAGCCAATATTTTCAACCTACCTAACTATTTTGCAGCAGTATGCGAACAGGGGTGACATTCATAACTCAGAAAAGATTTTCTTTAGAATGAAACAAGCTTATTATCCATCTAGACCAAAGGCGTACCAAGTTCTAATGAACGCCTATATAAATGCAAAGGTTCCAGCATATGGGATTAGGGACAGGTTAAAAGCTGATGGCATATTGCCCAATAAAACTTTGGCAAGCCAGTTGGTTCAAGTTGATGGATTTAGGAAGATTTCAGTCTCCAATTTGCTTGACTGAGGAAGCCAGCAGAGATACCTGTGTAAGTGTTGTTTCTATACTCATGCAACTGTTAGCCCAAGATTAGATTAACTATCTTTGATTTGAAAGTTGTGTGCGTATACTTGAAAAACTCTTTTAACAGGTATCTTTGTGGAGGAGTTTTTGTGCTATTGCGTAATTTGGTATTTGACTTATATCTTTCAAGTTTTGGTTGAAACTAAACTTCTAAAGAAGATGCTTGATTATAGCAGTTGTGCTGTGTTATTGAAGAGTTTTGGAACTTGAATAGATCGTGGTTAGCTAAACCTTTTGCTTAGGAGCAATAAGGTTCGTTTGCGTTGAAGTAGTGGAATTGTACCAGCTCAACTATTTTTACTTGTTGAAGGTTAAAAATCCTCTTGAATTCTAAACAATTTCATCATGTAAATAATGCACATTAGCAAAGAAGGGTTGTTAGATGCAATTTATTTCTTTATCTTCTTCCAATCTTTCTGTAGCTTTCTTGGTGCAATTAGTTAACTACATCAAGTGGTTTTGCTTAGGAGCAATCAAGTTCTTTTGATTTGGGTCTGTAAGTAAAATATAAGAGTTTAATTTAAATAAGTAATTTTTAAATAATAATAAATAATTGCAAATTGTTTTTATAATAATGATAATTAAAGAAATAGGTACGTGAAGATTTATTAGGAAGCATGTACTGAAGTGTCCAAAAGCAACTTTTAATCTATAGTGTAAGTTACACATGATGGATTTGGGGATCAACTCCTCGGTTTGCTTACTAAGAACATTACCAAATTATGGATATAATAATTAATGTAGTGGGTTCGATTCTTATATCAACATTTGGCTTAGATGACACTTCTTGTCATATATTACACCTTGTAAATATCAGATTATCTATGTTTTAAGAATGTGTAATCTAAAAGCATTATAATGTATTCTGAACTGTGTTTTCTGGAAAATCTAGATTTCAGAAAAGTTATTTTATTATCACTCTGAAATGGAGAAGAGAAAAAAAATCATTAAGTTGAAGGAAATAGTATATTCTGAATGTAGTTGTAGATGGTGACATCAAAAACAAAAGTAGTTGGTGAAGTATGTAAGAGCATTACCATAATCACTTGGATTGATTGATATGAGGCAACAAAATAGAGAAGTATGAAAGTTAACTGATGAATAGAGAAAAAAGAGTTTTAAAAATTCCTAGTTAAAGACATCTATATAAAACCCACTAATTAAAATGTTAAATTAATCTGTAACAGTAAAATGGTCATGCAGTGCAATAAAGATAGGGTAAAGCCCTTTTCTAGCCTATAACCAAGGTCATAGAAAAAAAAAATTCAAACATAAGACAACATACAAAATAAAGATTCCTGGATAAAACTTTTGAATCAAAATTTTTATTCAAGATAATCTTAAAATAGTTTATTAAATTGCAATGTGAAAGTTCTGAGACCATAATTGTAAGGGGGAGGGGTGAAAGTGACAAATTTATACTGCAACAAACTCAGGAAGTACAAACTAATGCATGTGAGTTAACTTTGCCACTTTGAAAGTCTTAAGAATAAGTTGATGCAAAACAACAAAAAATTATAACATTATCAAAAAAATCTTTGTAGTATCACTGTTGTTTTTAGTTTGCTACCTCCATCCTACATTTTTTTTAAATGTATACATTATTAAATCAATCATAACATCTTATAGTATAAATGTTTCTTGTATATTGAATATTTTCTTTAGTAAATTAAAGGAAGGTGGTATAAGTAACACCCCATCTATAATATATAATCTATCCAAATCAGTAGTTAAAACATAATGTACAATATAGATTTATATATATCAACCATACACTAACATTGTACTTTAAAAGATTTCCCTCTTCAAAGTGAATTAAAACATAACTAATTACATTTACGCATATATACATGTAAATAAAATAAGAGTTTTTTAAAAAGTTTTTCAAGCTGCAACTGGCTCATTTGAGAGCACCTTTCACAGCACCATCTGCAGCATTATCTGTTCTCGTGTATAACACGATCATCGCAGTACAAACAAACAGAAAAGGGTAAGCTAATAATTCAAAATATCTCAATTAATCTCAAATAATCACAAGTATACATCGTTTAACACATAACAATCAATTGACAACATCTATCATCCAACTTAAGACATCACATAATATAGACAGACTTAATCTACTTTCGAAAGACTCGTGCATTGAATAGACTTCGAGATTTGCACCTGTGATACTACTCCCAATTTGTGTGTCTCATCTCATTACCATTAACCTCATATGATAGTGTTAATCCATATGACTGTCTTGACCAGTCCTCTTTCAAGTTGCAGTTTCAGCCGTATGAACCTCCTTCGACTTTCACCACCTAGTAATATTTATCTATTTAATTCTTATAGTAGAGTCAGGATATCAATCGCTAAACCAGATCCTTAGACAATGCACATCATATTTCTCAGCACAGATGTTTTCTTTCCTAAAAACATTTTGCCTACGCATCACATGCAATTCATATCATACATCATCAATTTTCATTCATCTATTCATTCACTTTCCATTTCAATTACCATAATGTCAAGAAAACTTCACTTTATATAAGTGCACAAGCACAATATCAGATACAATTCCTCAATCAATCATGCATAAAGACGTATCCACATGTCATAACTATCAAAGTCTTGTCATAAGTCATATTCAATCCATTAAACAACAATAAAAATTTCTCATATATTACTTTTGAACATCATTACTCAAATCAGGTCAATTAATCACATCAAATCAAGATAAACAATCAAACATATTCAGTGCTCAAAGACCAGTCAGACCTGCAAGAAAAACTTGAGCACTGATAATCACATATTCAAGTCTTTTATCCTAAAATTTTATTTAAAAGTAACTAATTAGTATGAGACAAATTACTAGCTTCCCTTACCTGATGAAATCTCTACAACAGTTCTTCCAATACTCGATAGAGATACTAATCCAAAAATCTAGGGATCTAGAACAAGTTATCAGAACAAAACCAAATTTCAGTATAATCTTAATTAAGTTGAGAGAAATATTTTTCTCAATTGTCCCTACTAATATTGATGACAAAAACCTAATGAAAAATAAAGAATAAGGGATCTTTAGAGCAAATATGAACTTATTCTATTTGAGATTCTGATCGGTTAGAAATGATTCCTAACTCCCCAGCTACTGCAAGGTGTGATCAGGTTTTAAAATAAATGAGATATGGAGAGGGAAAATTAGAAAGAATGGAGAGCTTGGTTGAAGGAGAGAGAGAAAAGAAGAAAAGGAAAATGGAGGTGCAGGGGTCGTGTGCCTCTATTTTTCTTTCTTTAAATACCGTGCTTTACAATTATCCCCAACAACAAAAAATTTTCGTCCTCGAAAATTGACTTACCAACAAAGAGGTGAGGGTGAGATTCCCTAACAGTCTCCTCTAACTCCCAAGTGGAATCACCAGACCGAGCATCCTGCAACACTTTTACCATGCTGATGGTCTTGCCCCTAAGTTGTTTGATTTGTCAATCCTCAATTCTGACTGGTTTAGCTTCAAAGCTTAAATTGTCTTTGATATGTACTTCATCCATCTCTAGAACATGACTAGGATCAGGCACATACTTCCTCAGTTGAGACACATAAAATACATTGTGTAGGTTGGCTAACTGAGGGGGTAAAGCAATCTCATAAGCTACTAGTCCTATCTTTCTAAGAATCTGATAAGGTCCAACAAACTTAGGAGATAACTTTCTTGATTTGATAGCCCTTCCTACACCTTTGGTAGGTGTTACCCTCATAAATACATGGTCTCCAACTGCAAACTCCAAAGGCTTCCTCCTTTGATCTGCATAAGACTTCTGCCTACTCTAGAAACTCTTCATCCTCTCTTGAATCTGTTTCACCTTCTTAGTAGTCTGTTGAAGCAACTTTAGTCCTGCCAACACTGCCTCTCCATCTTAATACCAACAAAGAGGAGTTCTACACTTTCTGCCATACAAAACTTCATACGATGTCATCCCAATATTGGCATGATAACTATTGTTGTATGTAAACTCCATCAAAGGAAACATCTCATCCCAAACACCCAAATGATCCAACACGCAAGTCTTCAACAAATCTTCCAAAGATTGGATCGTTCGCACTAACTACCCATCAGTTTGAGGATGATAGGTAGAACTCATTCTTAACTTGGTTCCCAAAGCATGTTGAATAGTTTGTCAAAACTGTGATGTAAACCTAGGGTCTCGATAAGATATTATGCTAGAAGGCACTCCATGTAATCTCACGATTTCCTTAATATATATCTGAGCCAACTTGGCCATAGATATTCTCAGAGCACTCTTAGTCAGCCGATCAACTATCACCCACACTGCATCATGACCCCTCACTGACCTTGACAAATGGGTAACAAAATCCATAGCAATGCTATCCCATTTCCACTCAGGAATATCCAACTGCTACAATAAACCACCAGGCTTCTGATGCTCTACCTTAGCTTTCTAACATGTTAGGCATGCAGCGACATACTGAGCTATGTCTTTCTTCATACTTGACCACCAAAAGGAGTCCTTCAAATCCTGATACATCTTAGTCATACTTGGGTGTAAGCTAAGATCACTCTTATGACCTTCTTCAAGAATCATTCTCTTTAGCTCCTCATCTACAGGTATACACAACCTGCCCTTGAATCTTAACAACCCATCAACTCCCAACTCAAAGTCTCTTGCTTTCTCTGATCCTAACACATCCACAATGTACCTCAGATTAGAATCCTTCAACTGCTTCTCCTTGATTCTTCCAAAGAACTCATTAGTTATGGTTAACTTACGACAACTAATATGATCTATGTGAAACTTCACCTCCAAATTCAAATCTCTAAACTGCTCAATCAATTTCTGTTCTTCAATCATCAAAGATGACATATAAACTGATTTCCTACTTAAAGCATCTGCCACTACATTAGCTTTCCCCGAATGATACATTAGCTGGAAGTCATAGTCTTTCAAAAACTCCATCCACCTTCTCTGTCTCATGTTCAACTCTTTCTGATCAAACAAGTATTTCAAACTCTTGTGATCACTGAACACTTGAAACTGAACCCCATATAAGTAGTATCTCTAAATCTTCAATGTAAACACCACAGCTGCCAACTCTAAGTCATGAGTAGGGTAATTCTTCTCATGAACTTTGAGTTGCCTTGAAGCATAGGCCACTACTTTTTCTCCTACATTAAAACACCACCCAAACCTTTATGTGAAGCATCACAATAAACTTCAAATGGCTTATTGGTATTAGGAATCACCAACACAGGAGCACTAGTCAACCTTGTCTTCAACTTTATGAAACTTTGCTCACACCTATCAGTCCATGCAAAAGGTTGATTTTTGTGAGTCAATTGTGTCAAAGGTGTCACTATCCTTGAAAAATCTTTAATGAACCTTCGATAATAACCAGCTAAACCTACAAAGCTCCTTATCTCGGTAACCGTCTTAGGATGTTTCCACTATAGCACTGCTTCCACTTTAGTTGGATATACGGAGATCCCTTGACCTGAAATTACATGTTCTAAAAAGTTCACCTCTTCCAACCAAAACTCACACTTAGAGAGTTTGGCATACAGTTGCATCTCCCTTAAAATCTCTAACATTGACCTTGGATACTCTCCATGCTTTTCCTTAGTCCTTGAGTAGATAAGAATGTCATCTATAAATACTACAACAAACTTATCCAACGAAAGATTCTATTCATGTAATCCATGAATAGAGCTGGAGCATTTGTTACCCTAAAAGGCATCACCACATACTCATAGTGCCCATAACGAGATCTAAAAGCTATCTTTTGCACATCTTCAACTTTCACCAAAATCTGATGGTATCCCGACCTCATGTCTATCTTTGAAAACACAGTTGTTTCATTCAACTGATCCATCAAGTCATCAATCCTCGGCAAAGGATACTTATTCTTGATCGTCAACTTAGTCAACTGCCTATAATCCACACACAATCGAGAACTCCCATCTTTCTTTTTAACCAACAACACTGGAGCTGCCTATGGCAATACACTAGGTCGAATGAACTGCTTTCCTAACAACTCTTCAACTTGCTTCTTCAGTTCACTTAACTCAGCAGGAGACATTCTGTAAGGTGTCATTGAAAATGGTCCTGCTCCAGGCACTAAATCAATTGAGAATTCAACTTCTCGTTTAGGAGGTAATCCAGGTATCTCGTCTGGAAATACGTCTACAAACTCACTCACGACAGGTATAAATTACATCTCCACTCCATTCTTCACTTTCATCTGAGTCAAAATTACAAAGCATTTTGACCCATCTCTCAATTCCGTCATAACTTTATGAGCAAAAATCAAAACTGATTTTTCATTTTCAGGGAATAGTAAGGCAAGGTATTTAAAGAAAGAAAAACAGAGGCACACGACCTCTGCACCTCCATTTTCCTTTTCTTCTTTTCTCTCTCTCTCAACCAAACTCTTCCTTCTCTCTAATTTTCCCTCTCCATATCTCATCTATTTTAGAATCTGATCACACCTTGCAGTAGTAGAGGAGTTAGGAATCATTTCTAACCGATCAGAATCTCAAACAGAGTAAGTTCATATTTGCTCTAAAGATCCCTTATTCTATGTTTTTCCTTAGGTTTTTGTCATCAATCTTAGTAGGGACAGTTGAGAAAAATATTTCTCTCAACTTAATTAAGATTATACTGAAATTTGGTTTTGTTCTGATAACTTGTTCTAGATCCCTAGATTTTTGGATTAGCATCTCTATCGGATATTGGATGAGCTATTTAGAGATCTTCATCAGGTAAGGGAAGCTAATAACTTGTCTCATACTAATTAGTTACTTTTAAATAGAATTTTAGGATAAAAGACTTGAATATGTGATTATCGGTGCTCAAGTCTTTCTTGCAGGTCTAACTAGTCCTTGAACACTGAATATGTTTGATTGTTTATCTTGATTTGATGTGATTAATTAACCTGATTTGAGTAATGATGTTCGAAAATAATATGTGAGAACTTTTGATTGTTGTTTAATGGATTAAATATGACTTGTGATAAGACTTTGATAATTATGACCTGTGGATACATCTTTATGCATGATTGATTGAGGAATTGTATCTAATATTGTGCTTGTGCACTTATATAAAATGATGAAGTTTTCTTGACATTATGGTAATTGAAATGGAAAGTGAATGAATAGATGAATGAAAATTGATGATGTATGATATGAATTGCATGTGAGATGCGTAGGCAAAATGATGTTTTTAGGAAAGAAAACATCTGTGCTGAGAAATAGGATGTGCATTGTTTAAGGATCTGGTTTAATGATTGATATCCTGACTCTACTAGTAATAGGAATTAAATAGATTAATATTACTAGGTGGTGAGAGTCGAAGGAGGTTCATACGGCTAAAACTGCAGCTTGAAAGAGGGCTGGTCAGGACAGTCATATGGATTAACCCTGTCATATGAGGTTAATAGTAATAAGATGAGACACATAAATTGGAAATAGTATGACAGGTGCAAATCTCGGAGTCTATTCAATACACGAGTCTTTTGGAAGTAGATTGAGTCTGTCTATATTATGTGATGTCTTGAGTTGAATGATGGATATTGTTATGTGTTAAACGATGTATACATGAGATATTTTAAATTATTAGCTTACCCTTTCTTATTTGTGTGGTGTGTTTGTTTCTACTGTTATGATCGTGTTATACACGGGAGCATATAATGTTACAGATGATGTTGCGGAAGATGCTCTCGAATGAGCCAGTTGCAACTTTAAAATTTTTTTGAAAAACTCTTATTTTGTTTATATATATATGCGTAAATGTAATTAGTTATATTTTAATTTCCTTTGAAGAGGAAAATCTTTTAAAGTACAATGTTAATGTATGATTGATATATATAAATTTATATTGTACATTATGTTTTAACTACTGATTTAGATAAATTAAATATTATAGATAATTTTTAGAATGTTATATTATTTTTTTTATTTTGAATATAAATAAAACTTTTAAGTATAATGAAATAAGTAACTTTAGGACTATTGATAGGAGTAATATCATATCCTCATTTTTTATATATAGTTTATATGGTTCGTTTTGAAGATAAAATCAAATTCTAAAAATAACGAGAATTCATATTACTCTTATCACTTAACTTTTGACTGGATGTAGTTTTCATATATCTAAAAGTTTTAATCCATTGGCACTTCTCTTAATAAAAAACCTTATTGAAAACATAAATATCTAAAATCGACAATAGCTTAAACGCTTAAATACAATTATTGATAATATCTAACTATATCATCTTTAACTAATATAAGAATATAAATAAAGTTAGTACTGATAATAATTTTTATATCTTTTTTGTTTCAAAACTGTGAATCCTATACTTACGATTCCTATAAGTAATTAAAGTAGATTTGGTTGATAAAAAATATTGCTGAAAAGTATTCATATAATTTTATTTTAAATTTTATAATAATAATGATGTTATTTTAATAAAATATTGAATTTGTTAATGATTTTTTATTTTAACTAGAAAAGTTAAATCTTCACATCTCCTATAGAAATGTTCGTGTGAGAAAGTTGAGTGAAGATCATTTTCCACAAACAAAATTTATTCTAAATGTAACTTTTCAAAACATAAACTAAACATTAACAAACTCTTTCTTAACCTCAAATTTTCCTTTAACCACATCCTCCAAAGAAAGTCCTCAAGTTTATTATATCCATGATGAAAGATTTGTTTGGGTGCAATGTTGAAGTTGAGTAATCAAATATTGAATCTTCTTCGTAACAAGACCAGATTCAGTTTGAATGAACAAAGGAAGAAGTAACGAACAAAACGTCCCAACTAAACCACAAACAAAAACAGAATAAAAAAAAAAAAAATCATGATCACGTGTCTTTCAGAATTAGATGCTGTGCTAGGAACATTCTCCAACAATGAGGGAAGATTCAGAATTAGGAATAGTCGACAACTTTGGAGGAGGATTCATAAACAGAATTGTTCCACAATCAAGGGAAGGTTCAACTTCATGTCTCAAAACGTTATTTCCGGCTATTTTAACTTGTCCTTTTTCCCTTCAATTATTGGGTTTCATAAATACACTTAATATTGGTGAAGCTTAATATATCCCAAAAAAAGAGAGGATAAACTTAATTATTATATGAGTGATACACATTTGCACTTTCTTTTTCGAAACACTGTTCTTGCATTCTAAAAAATGTTGACTTTAATATAGAAATAAAAACTTAAGTATAGTTTTCATATCTCTATTTTATTCAATCTATAATTTTGATTTTTCTATTTTAAAATAGAGATATTTAATGTCTTTGTTCTAGAAATTATATAATTTCTTTTATCCAATCCTTAAAATTGTCTACTTTATTTTTGTATTTTAATTAATTAAATAATTTTTAATAGTATCTTAAGAATATAATTTAGGATTCAATTATACTGAAATAAATAAAATAAAGCAGATTCAAACTTGAAAACCAACTATAGATTTTTTAAAATAAGAAAACTAAATGTCTTCATTTTAAAATAACAGACTAAATAGAGAATTGAACAAAATTAAAAGAATAAATGTATTTGAAAAACGTGTCTTTAATTCTTTTAGACTTCATTTATTTCTAGACGCGTATAGACAGCACGAATAGAAAAACAGGAAAGAACAGTCAACAAATAAAAATAATAATTAAAATTAGAAAACGATAAAAAAAATTTAAGACGCTCTTTCTTCGCCAGATTCGAAAGTTGTGGTAAATATAATAAAATACTTATTACATAATAAATATTTTATTATATTTACAAATATAATTATTATATTAAATATATATATATATATATATATATATTCTATTTTTTATATAATTAATTTTAATTATAAATTTATTAATATTTATATTTGTATTATAATGAAATAAATATAATTAATTATATAATATATTATTAAAATATTAAAAAATTAATATAATTATAAATAATAATAATAAAAATAATAGTAATACAACTAAAAACTATAACAATAAAAGTAATAAAATATCATATTTACAATAATAATTTAATCAAACAAATCATATCGTTCAAAAATTTCTATAATTTTTTTTTCATTCTTATTATTTTTCTTTTAATCTAAAACACACATATTTCTATTTATTTTTAATTTTTTTTCTTTTTTATTCTTATATTTTTAATTTTTGTATTTTTATATCAATGTATTTCTATCTTGATCTTGAAACTTAAAAAAGATACGTAGATTTAATTTTAATTCCGAATTGTGCTGTATTTTAAAGTTTAAAAATCGTATTTATCAATCACGTTTAGTGGAAGATATAAAAAATTAAAAGTTCATTTTTCCTTTTAATATTGGTATAAAAGAATATACATCAAATGTCACTCAAATATCTCCAATTATCCAAACTTTTCATGGTTTTGACGGGTTAAAAACACAAATTAAGATATGAAATATGCACGAAAAGAGTTTGGGATAATAATTAACTTGAAAATTATTTGTGATTAAGGAAAACAACCAAGTGTGATGTTCCCAGAAAAGTTAAGGCCACCTACTTTTATCATGAACTGACAAATCATTTCTTGGTAATAATTTAACAACGAATCACCATACAAAAAAAATACAAATTCAAAGCACCAAAACTAGATGGAAAAGAAGGAAATGAATCGTGATTTCTCCTGAAACCAAACAATTTTGGTTGCTCGAAGTATTGTGTCCTGTTATGTAATTCAAGTAAAGTCAAACTGAGTTTCATACCAAAGACCGTTTTTTGTACAGAACACGCCAAAATACTTTACCTCTCTTTCAAATGCGTCAAAGAAACAAACTCTGTACAAAGCTTCAAAGGTATCCCAAGAACTCATATTTTAAGGTTTCACTTTCAACCAACCTTGTATTAAACTTTCAGTTTCAAATTTTCTGCCATGGCAATTCTTAAGATTACCAAGAAGCACCATAAGCATTTCAACAACCCTTTCCCTTTTTCAGTTTCAACCACCATTCCTTATGTCCAAGGTTCCCTCTTCTTCAATTCCAAAAGAGTTCCTTCGGAGCAGACCTTCTCAATTGGCACTGATTTTCAGCTTTCTTGGACCTCGGACAATGGAGGGCACCTCTCAATTTCGCACCTTTCTCAACAAACCAGACCCATTTGGTCTACTATCCCCGGACAGGCTTTTGTCTCAGCTGCACTGGTTGACACAGAATTGGAAGAAAGTAGAGGATCCTTTCTTGTCAAAGACAAAAATGTTCATATCCTTTGCAATCACCAAACCATTGAGGATATTAGGATGATTCAGGATATTGGGGTGATCAATAGTCATTTTGATCATCATTTGGAATGTGAAGTGCCAGATTCTCCTTCTGTGTATGGAAGGTTGGAAAAGAAAACTGATGCACAAGAGATTCAGCTTCCTACTTTGATGATCACAGGAAGACTTTTCAATATGACTAAGAAGAGTAAAAGGTTTCAAAAGCATGGCATTCAAGCAACTGTGCAGTTTGAGGCAAAAGGACCTTCTGTGTATGCAAGGTATTGGGTTTTGTTCAATCAGAAAACCAACCATGAGGTTGGGTTTCAAGTGAAGATTGAGAAGCCTAGCTTCACCTCCGGCAACCAAGTCTCTGAAACAGTTTCAAGAGGGTACCAGGGCTTCAAGAGGAGGCGGAGTAATAAGAAAAAGAGACTGGGTTGGTGTTGGTACCTTTCTAGGCCAAGAGGGTTTGTGCCAGTCTCTTCAGTGGAAGAAGAGATAGGAGACTTGAATACCCCAAAACCAGAAGAGTTCAATAGAGTGTGGTTGACATATGCAAGTGATGAGAATGAGAGGTTTTATGGCTTTGGGGAGCAGTTTTCGCACATGAACTTCAAAGGCAAAAGGGTGCCCATATTTGTTCAAGAACAGGGTATTGGAAGAGGAGATCAACCCATAACCCTGGCTGCTAACTTGATTAGTTACAGGTAGTGTAATGTACACCTTCATAAGCAGTAAGTCATACATACATATAAATATATACATACATACACTCATACACACACACACACACATATATATATATATATATATTATTGAAAATATGGTGAATGATGACATTTTGTTGTTATTGGCAGGGCAGGAGGTGATTGGAGTACAACTTATGCTCCTTCTCCGTTCTACATAACGTCAAGAATGAGATCTGTCTGCCTTGAAGGATATGATTATAGTGTTTTCGATCTTACTAGACTTGACAGAGTACAGATACAGGTATGGTTACAAAAAATTGAGAGATATGGTTCAAGTATGTATGTTTACCGGACTGATCTACATGAAAAAAACTGTTCAGAATTAGAGTAATTAATGCAAAGAAATTCTGAAATTGTGCAGTAAATATTGGAAAATGTTGAGCACTGCATTAGGATGAATGGTTCTTTTTGAAAATAAAGTAAAATAGTATTGTGGTAAATATTTGTATCACATGAAGAATGTGGTCAAATTTACAACATCTAAAGGAAATTAAACTATGAATGATAACTGTGCATCAAGAAATAAATAATGCATTATGGGTCGGACTTCAACATTTTAGAACACTCTGAATTATTATAATGTTATGAAATCATGACTCAAATGTACCGTGGAGCTTGCAGATACATGGAAACTCAGCAGAAGGGCGGATATTGCATGGAAACTCACCTTGTGAACTGATTGAACGTTTCACAGAACGCATTGGAAGGCTACCTGAGCTTCCTGAATGGATTATATCTGGTGCTATAGTTGGAATGCAAGGTGGTACAGATGCTGTACGTCATATCTGGGATGAACTAAGGGCTTATGATGTTCCTGTCTCGGCATTTTGGTTGCAGGTATTCCCTCAACCCTACATTTAAAAGAAAGGAAAAACAAAAGTACTTCAAAGTCATATATACTCTTTGGATCTCTGCAGTTTCAGCAAACATGTAAGTCACAGTTCAGTTTGCTTCTATAGACAAACCTTTTTTCTTGGTTTAAACTGAGCATATACCATAATTTAAGTGGTATATTTTGTTTGGCTGATGTTATATACACAGATTTCTAACACTCCTGGTAACTACTGGAAATCAACTTAGTTCCCACAACTTGGCTTGTGCACTCACACTCACAAACTTGAAACCATTACAACTCTTTGATATTTTTTAATTTATGTTGATTACTTGTGGCAACTACGCAGGATTGGGTAGGTCAGAGAAAAACATTGATTGGTTCACAGCTCTGGTGGAATTGGGAAGTGGATTCGCAAAGGTATTGGGGATGGAAGGAACTTATTGAAGATCTTAGCTCTCAGAATATAAAAGTTATGACATATTGCAATCCCTGTCTGGCTCCGGTAATACTTCCTTTGAATCACTTAAGTATAAATATTTTAGTCACTAACTTGTTTTCTTCAATAAACTGCATTTTAGCATTAATGAAAGTAATTCATGATTGGTCTCTTGCTTTGCTATCATAATTTCATTTTGCTAAATGCCATTGGTAAGATGAGACATGTGGCTAGTTTAGGTAAATTGAGATATGTCACTACTATAAACCTTTTTTTCTTTGTCTAATCGTATAGGTTGATGAGAAACAAAACAAAAGGAGAAACCTCTTTGAGGAGGCAAAACAGTTGGACATATTGGTAAAAGACAGCAGTGGAAATCCATACATGGTTCCAAACACGGCTTTTGATGTAGGAATGCTAGATCTGACGCATCCAAAATCTGCAGCTTGGTTCAAGCAGATTCTTGGAGACATGGTGGATGATGGAGTTAGAGGATGGATGGCTGATTTTGGTGAAGGCCTTCCTGTTGATGCTGTTCTATATTCAGGTTTGCACTCACGTATCTTTGTTTCTCCCTACACTTTTGCTCAGTGTAAAATTCTGACCTGCTTCACCAGGACTTTCTTATGGCAGTTGATTGTAAAACACAAAGAAAAATAGATTATAGTAAGAAAGCTATTGGTTACAAAGCATATCTTTTATCCTCTGCCAAAACATTTTTCCAGGATAATTTTCTGAACATTTTCTTATCATCCAACCTCCTAACCAAAGTATAAATGAGAGAACATAACTAGACTGAATGTATGAGCATGTGATTATTACTAAGAAGATTCACTCTACGTTTCAGGTGAAGATCCTATTTCAGCTCATAACAGATACCCGGAACTATGGGCCAAAATTAACAGAGAGATTGTAGAAGAATGGAAAAGTAAATCCTTGGACAAGGTGAAGAAAGACCAAGAAGAGGGTTTGGTTTTCTTCATGAGAGCTGGTTTTAGAGATAGCCCCAAGTGGGGGATGCTATTTTGGGAAGGAGACCAAATGGTCAGTTGGCAAAGAAATGATGGAATAAAGAGTTCTGTTGTTGGCCTACTGAGCAGTGGAATTTCTGGCTATGCCTTTAATCACAGTGACATTGGAGGATACTGTACAGTAAACTTGCCTATAGTTAAATATAATAGAAGTGAAGAATTGCTTTTGCGGTGGATGGAGCTAAATTCTTTTACCATAGTCTTCCGTACCCATGAAGTAAGTAAAATACCTGCATCAGACACACCCCTTTATCATGATTATACTTCTTCTATCTTTATAATCATTGTAGAAGTACTTAGCAAGGATACATTTATCACAGCAAGAATTTGGTTAATCAATGGAAGTTTTTATTCTTTGACATTATAGTGTTTACATTGCTTAAGAAAGGGAGCTTCACCCTTCAAAGTAAATATGGTTACTCTACCACCAATGTTTTCTAACTTCTCTTTCTCTCGGATCCTTAAAATTTACTAAAAAAATAGTGGCATTCACCATGTGGAGTGAAGCAACTTAGCTGATATACTAATGTAAAGTGTTAATTCAAGAAATACTGCCATCTGAATTAATAAGGATATAATCATATAGCCAAAGAGGTAACCTTATTCAATAAATTTCTGTCATATAAAGTATGCACTAGCAATGAATCACTGATGCTTGAACTGTATGCAGGGAAACAAACCATCATGCAACAGCCAGTTTTACTCAAACCAGCAAACAATGGCACACTTTGCACGTTTTGCAAAAGTATACAAAGCATGGAAATTTTATCGAATTCAGCTTGTGAAGGTGATCACAAAATCTATCTATATAAACTAATTAACTATATATAAACCATTAGGCATTTAAACGTTCCTTTCCATTTTATTTTCTAAGCAGGCAGCTGCTCAGAAAGGATTGCCTGTATGCCGCCATCTGTTTCTTCATTATCCAAATGATGAACGCGTGCAACATTTGAGTTATCAGCAGTTCTTGGTTGGTTCTGAGTTCCTAGTGGTGCCTGTCCTTGACAAAGGAAAGAAAAAGGTTAAAGCTTATTTTCCATTGGGGGAGAGTAGCAGTTGGGTTCATATCTGGACAGGAAAAGTATTTTCCAAACAAGGAAGTGAAGAATGGGTACAAGCTCCAATAGGATACCCTGCTGTATTTGTTAAACTTGGCTCTCTCATTGGAGAAACCTTTTTGAATAACCTAAAAAGTTTAGGCATTCTTTAACAAAGCATTCATTGAAGATGGATGAATCTTAGATATGTAACATAGCATGTAAGTTACTTATCAATTCATGCCGCTGAATTAGATCAGTTGTGTATTTGTATCATTGCAATCAAAGCTAGTGTAAAGAAACAGTTAAAAGGATCTGAATCTCTTATATTACACTCATTAAGCTTCATAATATAGAACATAAGCTCATTAGTTTGTTAGTACAACTTCCACATTCATTTCCAGCAAATAGCTCTACAATTGAAATAAAACATTAGGAAAATGACACATTAGTGCTGCATGGGAAATCAAACATGTTCTATAAACACAAACAACAAGAATAATTTGAAGCGTAGTTGGAAGGAAGACGTCTGTCCCCACAACCTACTTCCTCCTAACCTCATATCTGCGCAGCTTTCCCAATGAGATTATATTGTTTCCTACGTAGTTTCTGCACACCTGCGATTCTAGTTCAGGCACATATCTAAATATGCTTCTTGCAAATGACTACATAAGTCAGGAACATTTTTGGTTGGAAATACTTGTTATGTCCATTCTATAATAAGAACTCAGAAATAAAACTTCCAGAATTTATCATGACCTCTCATGTAAGCATTTTTTCTGGGACAATGAAAAAGCAATAATTTCTACGTAGACAACCGGAACCTGAGCTTTCTATCTCGCAACCAGTTATAATAGCTGATAAACAAGAAAACAAAGCTTGGAAGAAACTTAATGAGACCTAAGTCAAGTTTAACATCTGAATTTCTGAAAACTTTAATAGGTGCTAACTGTTGAACATTTCAAAGTAAAGTACTAAAATTCTATCTTCTGTAGCAAGCAATGAATGTTGGGTTTCTTGATTACACTACCACCACATCCTTCTTGATCATTGGAAATCCATCCTGATCACGTTGAATTTCATGTCAGAACATGAATCGTCCTAAATTTACATATAGACAACAGCATGCATGCAAAAATTATCACAGACAACTTTCCCAACGATGATGAAAACAATCAAAACAGCTTGCCTTTTATGTTGGATGGACTTGTTAGCCATCAAATAAACAAATTTCAACACATCCACCACGCAATGATCAAGAGTGATTGAATACATACCCAGGAACTTAGAAGAGTTGGGACAATATCATGACAACAGTGCACAAAACTTCTACCACTTAATCACAAGAAACTAATCAAAATGGTATTCATCATTCACTGAAAAAAGGATGCAACCCCATTTTTTATCAATATACTTTACATCACATGCAAAAACCTTCAATTTTCACAAATGGTTGTATGCACGCGTGAACTTGCAAATGAGTTTCCTCTCAGTTCCACGAGGAAGCAAAAGAGTCATCTGAATGTTCTCTCAACATTCATGAGTTAAGGTTGCTTATTCAATAAGGTTGTTATAATCGAATACTGTAGTGGCATATTCTCTTAAACTCTCTTCGGTGCCATGTCAGAAATATTTGTCTGGTTTGGTGCCATTTTCTGGCATATTCCTTTTAGATTCCTACTAAAAGGTTAGTTCGACAAAAACAATGAAATCTATTTTTTGAAATCGCTTTCGTTCTACAATCATACAAACTTCTATACTCTGTTGAGAAAATTTGGCAGACTCGTGCAACTAATCAATGATATAGAAAACATTATCTCAGTTTTTTAAAAGTAATACGAAATTATAATATATTAAAACATCTAAATAATTGCAATGCATGACCAAATTATTTATTTTTGTAACAGTACCTTTAAAAATTATATCTACAGTGATTAACACTAATAAATAGTGTAAATTGTGTAGAGACATATATATATATATAATCTAACAGAACATGGACTTATAACCAGTCGTTTACTTGTTCCTTTTGTTTTTAGTTTCTTTCTTTAATTACAAAGACCATCTTATTTTCACATTAGTGACAACATATAACGTTTAGTGGTATGCAAGCAAAGTATATTTCTGTAAAAATGCTCTTTGGTATTAAGGGTGAAATTGCACACAACTCACTTTTAGCCAAACCATAAATGTAACTCGAAGATTTGCTCCTCCTAACATTTAATATATAATTTATTTCGCCATGTTATAAATATAAAATATTCTCGGATTTTGTCAGCAATATTACAGAAAATTAACTATACTAACCGTCAAAAAACTCACCATTGCTATCAAAATGACATCTTTAAATAACAGTACGCATATAGCCTTTGCCATGTTTCTTAAAGTTGTCTCATGCAAATGTTTCATTCAGTCATTCACCGTTCAAACCTATTAGGTAGAAAAACTTTCAATTTAACTTTGCATATTAATGCAGGATCAAACACGAGGTTAGCACTCAACTTGTGAAGGTTAACATCTGAAGTACATGAATATGATTAAACGTACAATTACAAAATTTGGGATCATGCATATGTGGGGAAAAATTATATGCACTTGACAAATTTTTAACAATAAAATTAGAACCTCCAACATGCCTCCCAAATACTTTCCCAGAAACTAAAAATGACATCAATTTGTAACCAGAAAACAGGAGGCTCTTCATTTCAGACTTCTCCACATTCCAGGGCATATAGAAAAAATTGTTCTTTATATTGTAGTGCATGGCTAATACGGAAGCCATTCCTTTCTCCACTAGCTACACTATCAAATATCTAGCTGATGAAGATCAATCATGCTTGCAGAATTTCGTATGAGCTCCTTCCGAGTATCCACCTGATACAAATTATAATTAAAATTCTATTATGTAACAACAATAGCTACTCAGACCAATGTGTACAAGAATATTTTTACTAAAAACTGTATAATTTATTATATACCTAACGCGTGCAATTCATAGATAAGGCCAATTTCATAGTAGATAACCAAAGAACGGATTATATAACAATGAACAAATAAGCATGTCATGAAACTGACGCAACTCTTAGTTACTATTGCCCAGGCAAAAGATAGTCAAATGCTCTTATCAGAAAAAGGTCAACGATCAACACCAACTTGTGTAACTAAAATCCAAGTTTATTTTATCAGTCATCCTAAATTTATTATATCAGGTTTATTTGTATAAACTTTCATCATACTAGCCCGAAATTCCACCTTGACTTCTGCATTGCCTGGGATGAAGGAACTAGCCTCTTGAATGCAAAAATTATGGTAATTTCAGAGGTTATTGCATAATAGATTAAAATATGAAATGCCGGATGATTTCCCCATTTTTTTAATTAAAACATGTATTGAAAATTTGAAATCATAAGCTATTTGTCAAATTTGGTTCTCCCTAGTTTTCTTAAATTTCAATGTATCAAGAGGAATATATAGAAACAAATATACTCAGGTAAAAAATTCACAAAATAGGTAGCCATTGTCACATTACCTGAGTACCCATAAGAGAGGAAAAAACAACATTTGCTTCTGCTGCATCCTCAACTTTTAATTGCTTCAGTAACCTCCGTTCTGGATCCATGGTTGTTTCCCATAGTTGTAAAGGCATCATCTCTCCCAACCCTGGATAGAAATCAAGAGAACATTGTAAATTATTAGCCCCTAGAGCAAAAATAAAAACCACTCAGCATTGGGGAGACAAATGAACCTCAGAATAAACAGGTAGAAGTCATAAACTAAGAGAAACAAATCATTTTCAATACCATAGACTCTTAAACATAAAACTTACTTTCTTCAACCAATATATTGTTCACTACAAGGGTCTATAAGACACATCACTGATGCCAAAGAGAACCATTATCAGAGTTTGGAACGCAAGAAAGAGGATGAGGAAGAAAAGTGTAGAAAGGGAAGAGGGGGACCCACAGGAGTATTTCTGCATAAAATGTGCGAAATGCATTGAAGGAGTTACAAACCAAAATACAACTGATTATTACATAATTATGTTGGGTTTTATAATGTTTTATAGTTACAAAACAAAACAACAGCATAATTGTTGACTCTACACGGAATATGCAGTACCTTTTTTTTGTTAACTTTTTGTCAAAAAATAATAAAATATAAAATAAATTGAAAATAATATTCTAAAAGTATATTTTCTTCATTTCCCTCCCACCAAACAACTTTTACTTCACTTTTTTCTCTTCCTTTCTTGCCCCCACCCCCATTCCCTCCATTTTTTCTCTCTCTATCAAACTGCGCATACGTGATCAACTAAACCCCCAAGTATTGACATACGGTCATATTGCTCTTCTTTTGTATGATTATGTATGGAGCAGATATTTCACAAGCATTCCCTATGAAATGGTTCAACTAAAGCTTGAATGGACTTTAGGGTGGGGGGACCTTAACGACATGAAGAAAATATTAATTTCTACAAATACTTTTCAAGTTTCACAAATTTGAGGTGGGAGACAGGTAGTTTAAGATGACACTTACAATTATTTTCAAATCAATTTTTTTTACCACCAATATTTGCCAAATACATTTTCCCCTTGGTAGTTAAATTCACTTGACCCACTTCATGATGAATAGCAGTTTTCAAACAATATCAACCCTTACTATTAAATAAGCTAATATCGCATGAAAAAAATTATTTTGACAAAAATTGTAATACAAGCCTACAAATAATTCTAATGCAAGCAGCGTAAAAACAAAATAACTTTGAATCATACCTTTGAACCTTTGCAAGTTGTATGATGCATTAGCAGGGAATGTTCTTTGAAGCTTTTTAAGGTCGGCATCATCATAGCAATAGTGCACATGTTTTCCCCTGACAACCTGGTTATTCCAGTAAGAAGTTAGTATGATTCCATCTGATAGATATTATTCCATAAGCAAAACTTTTAGGCAAACCTTGTACAATGGTGGAACACCAACATAAATACAGCCTTCGTCAAACAAAGCTTTCTGCAAGATAGAACCACTGCATCAAATTTTATCATTTATTTTGATTTATATTCTTATAGGAGCTAGCTTGGTTTTCATCTTCCATTACGAGTAGATTGTACCAGTATTTCCTGTATACTATACCTGATATCTGAAGAAAAATGTCAGTAGCAAAGTCCGGATGTGAGCACCATCCACATCAGCATCGGTCAAAATAATAATCTTATGATACCGGAGTGCATCCTTTTTAAAATCCTCTCCCTGAAATGAAAAAAGAAAATGCTTAACTAAATTACTAAATAATAGTTGTTAAGAGCAAAGAATTCTGGCACAGGAGATGGAGGGTTTATGTAGGAAATAAAATATCACGAATAACTTGGTTATCATGCTATTACAGTTGGTTATCATGCTATTAAAGTTGGTTATCATGTTATTAAAGTTGAATTTTCCAGTTCAATTTTGGAACTCAATGATAATTCTAACTTCCCAACCTATTCAGGAATCAAGATAACTTTGGGTTCCCTTTGTAAACAAGACAGCAATACCAAATGCTTTTGTTGTCTTCCCTAATTACCATATTCTCTTTCCCCTCACCTTCGCATTACTATTTTTTGACTCTAAATTCACTTTTAAAATCACATTAATTGTTGTTAACTTGGTTCTTTTGTTGAACTCCATTTGGAAATCTCAACCATTTAAAGATTGCATTTACTAAAATTTGAATTTCATGCAAGTCGTATGCTAGTTATTCTTTCACTAGACTTTGGATCATATATCACTGGCGATTACTTCAGTTTCAATATAAGAAAATCACCAAGACAACTAACAATTTAGCAATTGAAGAGATCGCAATTTAGTAATATTTTATAATTTATTGACAGTTCTCTGTGGCCAGTTTTTCAGAACGTTTAATCGTGTATTTTTATTCGTTTGTGTTTTTTATCAGTTCATTTTTGTGCTTTAACTCCCTCATTAATAGCAAATTAATGAAACAGGAAGTATTTTAACCTTCACACCGAGACCTAGACCCAGAATTAAATTTTGGATCTCTTCATTTTTGTACATTGCTGCTTCATCCCTCCTTTCAATATTCAGAATCTTACCCCTCAACGGGAGAATGGCCTGCATCAAATATGTTCTGATAAATAGATGCACTTAAATAACTCAAAATAATTCTTTTATACACAATGAAGACCAATCTAACAAAGTGCTCCACATGTCAGTAAACAGGATTCAAGTGATTTTTAACACTTACGATTATATGATTTTTTTTAATGAAAGCATGCATATTTTACCTGGAAGCGCCTGTCACGCCCTTGCTTAGCACTTCCTCCAGCTGAATCACCTTCAACTATAAAGATTTCTGCAATATGATGGCAAAGAACGTTCAATTCAAAGCACATTGCCACCTCATCAAAGGATTTACAAATAAGATATCAGCTAATTTGACATGAATCAGCTCTACATACAAAAAACTTGTAAAAAATCAGAATACAATATTCTGTATTTATTGCAATAATAGCAGTGTACAGACATATAATCTTTGATTAGAGAGAATATCCTCTAATTATCTATAATAATGTAGTAAGTCTCTTTTTTGGCAAGGTTTATTGACCACCGCTGCAACTGCAGCGACTCTTCTGGCAACGTTCCAACAGCCACCCACCTAGTTCAGTTTAAATATTTTGCCACACCCATTGATGCTTTTTTGAATTATACACAATTATCTTTCATGAAAAGGTTGGGTTTTTTTCCCTTCTTAAGAAGTTCTATCATGAAATAAACACTCAGTTTGGTATCCGTATACAGTCTCTTCACAAGGAAGATGCAAGTGAATCATTTGTGTCAACAATTTATGACTTCGAAAGGCATTCTTCATCAAATATCCTGTGCCCACATACTTCCAACAAAACAAGGCGGCTAAGCAAAAATACAAGTATCTCACTGAAACCATTCAAACTCTTATAGGGTGTTGTCCGCCCAGCAAACTTATAGGGTTTAGGGTTCAACAAAACAAGGCGGCTAAGCAAAAAAACAAGTATCTCACTGAAACCATTCAAACTCTTCTAGGGTGTTGTCCTCCCAGCAAACTTATAGGGTGGTGTTGTCCTCCCAGTAAACTACCCCGACACTTATTGGATGGTGTTGTCCTCTCAGTGAACTACTTCATCAATCACATGCCATCCTCTGTACCAAATGATTACGCTCCTCATTCACCATTTGATACACTTTCTCCTTCTGTCTTTGGCTCCACATGTTTTGTTCACAATTTGGCTTTAGCTTGACAAACTCTCACCATAGTCCACAAAATATCTCTTCCTAGGATATCATTGATAGTAGAAAGGTTATCAGCATATCATTGTTTCCCTCCTTTTGAGTCTGCTTCCTCTCCTTCTGACATGTGAAGTTTTGTCCCTCCTGATATCCCTGATCTAGTCTCACTTAAACATGTTTCTCAAGATCAGCACCTAGATGTTCCCCCAACAGAGCCTCTGGTTGTACGACCCCTTTACACATATTATCACCAATGACCTGTTGCCATTCTTAACATGATAGAGTACCTTTAACACCAATTCCAAACTATAGACCTTATTAAGCTTGGATTTTTCCTAAAAGGAGATTACAGAGCTTGGATTGAAAGTTGAACTATCTGAGTCAATATCTAGATCTACAATGTGTAGTAGTGAGACAGTCATTGAATTCCCACTAGGACATTGGGATGCAGTAATTCAGATACTAAAATACAGTAAGAGTGGCCTCGTTATGAAGACAGGAGACGAGCTAAGATAGTTGGTGACCATATGTCAATTGGGTCAGTTTACCCAATGGTAGGCAATCCACATTTGGGCATTATACGATCTAGCTTAAGGAGGAGTATTGAAAATCAAAATATATTCCGTATTTATTGTACTACTAGTGGATTATAAGTATATATAATCTTTGATTTAGAGGAAACAGAATATCCTGTATTTATGTGTAATTAATGTAACAAGTCTACAGAAACTCGCATCCACTACGTACTCAAACACAGTTTCAGTCCATTCCTCTGTTTCCTACTCTAACAATACTGATGTGAATATTTGAGCAAATAGTCATGTCTAGTAAGAACAATTGTTTTAAAGTAAAAATTATTGACTAAACATGAATCAAATCATTCAAAACATCACCAAAGGACAGCAAACAAAATATTATCTCTAAAATTGGGACAAAACTGCCACATAACATCATAAACTAAACACCATTACAAACCAAGCTGCATATAATTGCCCAAGGGAATCAACTTACAGCCTTAAAAATTGAAATATATTGAACAATAACTGGAAAGGCCATACTTTTGAAATCCCTAAATTAGGTGGCAAGACTGAAAGTCAGGTCAAAAGCCGAAAGAAATACACTTAAACAAAGATTTTTGGGACATAATATCAAAACGTTCTTTTTTTACATTTACGGTGAAAGCCACCAAATAGATTTTTCGACAGTTAGTTGACTATTTTTTACAACAGGCTTTAATAACACCATCTGAAATTTGGGTTGGGTCTAAATTAACTTCTTGAGCTATCTCATGGGATAAAGAGTTTCCAAGCCTTCATAATTATAAGTTTTATTCGATGTGAGACCTCGACAAATTCATATTCTAAGAGTTATGATATGTGAAATTAAAGTAATAACGCTAGGTCCGTCACAAAACTACGGTTCAAATGGTAAGTAAAATAAGTTCCACAAAATTAAAAAGCATCATACCACATTCTTCAGGATTTGAAGATGAACAATCAGCTAGTTTTCCCGGAAGAGATGAAGATCTCAATACACTCTTTTGTCTAACCAATTCTCTTGCTCTTTTTGCTGCCAGAGCTGCCTAATTAGACAATAAATTCACAAGATGAAGCTTTTGGTTAAGCCTAACCTCCTATCAGGAGCACTAGATTTAAAATACAAAACTGTAAACTCAAAAATAGATTATTACCTTAAAAGCATTAAGAGCTTTAGAAAGTATTGAATCAAGCACATCGGGATGCAATTCTAAATACTCAGTAAGATAGTCATGAATAGCTTGATCAACCACTTTTCGCACCTCTGGATTTCCTAACCTGGTCTTCTCACATAAAAGAGAATGGTATGAAAAAAACTTGAAGCAGTACCATGGAATGCAAGAAAAAAAATATAAGATTCTGAAAACTCCAATATTCCAGTAGACCTGAAAGAGAGAATATAAGCATTCCATCAAACTAATATAAAATAGGTAATACCTTTGTTTGTCCTTCAAACTCAGGGTTTGGGACCTTGACTGAGACAACACATGTTAGACCCTCTCTAACATGCTCGCCACTTAAAGTAATATCCTTATCCTGCAAAGAACAGAAAACGCTATTTAACAATGAAAAGAATCCACTTTGTGAACTACTCATAAAATAATCCATGATCAATTTCAGACAAAGGTAGGCATTTGCTATTTTACAGTTACCATGTTTAATAGAACATGTCAACATGTATAGAAGTTTCAGTTTTGGTAAGCATACATTATATAATAGGGAAAGTTGTTTGGCCTATTGAGAGATTAGTTACTGTAGTGCACCCAAGGTCAAGAGTAAAACAATGCAGTTAAAGTATCAGTAGGTATTGTCAGAGAGATTATCAAAGTTACAAATTCTAGACCAGGAGTTTCATATTTCAGGGAAGTAGCCAGGCATAAATTGACAACAGGGACAATAAATGAAAAAAGAAATAGCAGCTGAGCAATACCTTAATAACTTTTGACTTCTTTCCTAGACCATTCAACGTTCTTGTTATAGAAGCCTTCATGGCCTCAATATGAGTGCCACCATCAATAGTGCGTATACTATTAGCATATCCCAGTATTGTATCTGAATATGCATCTTCACACCTAGCAAAGAAGAAATTAATTCAATCACATATGCTAAAAAGGAATTACAAATAATAGTCAACCATATTATACAGAAAATTCCATCATTCATTTTGAGCTTCTATTTCTACAAGATATAAAAGGCTAACCCTAAATTCACAAATTAACTCCTAATCCATAGCAGTCAAGTGCCAAATACAGACAAATGAATCCTGACACACTAGATGAAATGTATCTAGCTAACTCTGCTATCAATGGAGTTGGAAGGCTTACCATTGAAAAGCTACATCAACTGTGATGCCATCAGTTTCTTTTCTAAAACTCAGAACATCATGAAGAGTTTTCTGGAACAGAGGGTCACTAGTCAGTAACCATTTTACAGCTACTGAAAACATCAAATCCAGATCCAGATCCAGATCAAATATATTGCATAATAAGTAGTTAGTTTTTCCATTAAAAGGAACAAATTAAAACAATGAGACATGTTTTTAATATAGGAAATCAAGACTGATGAAATCAGGTAGCAATACTAAGCCATCTTCGTAAGAAACAACAAGAACACTAGTTACAATCAATGAGAACACATCCAAATGTAGACAAAGATACTCCAATTAAAAGAAATATTGTTACAAACCCAGAATGGAAATAGAATAAAGAATGATTTCAAAATGTTCTGTTCTACTTCAAGTCTTTCCCCTTCAAAAAGGGTTGCGCCTTTCACAGCTGAGCTAATGATCTGTTCTCCAAAACCAACAAATCTCTTTCAATCTTCTTCCCTCCTATTTAAGTCAACTACCCAACCAATTCTGTAACTAACTACAACTGTAACAGCTTTGCCTTATTTCCAGCGCTCACTACTTGGCCTATTTCATTATTCTTGTGACCTGGTTAGCAGACATCAAGACATATTTATAAATGCTCATACAGCATGTAAAGAAAACTAAATAGACCCACATAATTGACAGTGACATACTAACACACCCCTGTGGTAGCATTGTGCCATCCTGCATGGGTCATACTCAGCCTGACAAAACAGAGATATAATGACCCTGGTGTACAGGGTGAGTTCAATGGTGATTCAACTGGTTGTGTCAGTAGCATTACTCAAAAATTGTAGTGAGTAATACAACTTACAGAATTTATCATACAAATCGGAATCCAGATGGTACCATTCAAACTTTTTTTATCTCAAATGCCATGCGAGCAAGTGTTCACAGATATTAACTTAAAAGAATTGTAAGGTAAATATTATATAGAGTATGATAGATATTTTATAGAAACATATAATATTATGTGATGCAACACAAGTATAACAGAGACTTAATTTATAATTGGAGAAAGTAGAACTAAGGATAAGATATCCTACCTAAGCAAACCACCACAAAGAAAAAACAAAAAAAAAAACAAATGTCATTAACCATAAATTACAAGCATTAGACCTTATCTCCATTGAGCCATTTCACATATTCAACCAACCCCCCAGCATAGAAATATTTGTTATATTGAGCTTTATCTGGATCAGTATCCTCTTTCAAAAGTGTGATTGTAAGCTGCAAAGAACAAGAAAACCCATCATGAGACACAAGGTAAATATATAAATGCTCTTCTAGAACACTTTCATTTATAGATGGCTTAATGAGGGACGATGCATTCTTCCCACTTAAGCCACTAGGAAAACCAATTAATATTACTTGCATATTCAAAGCATAGCCGAGCATTAAAGATCACGTATCAAAGGATATGAAGGGTTAGATTTCTGTTGACACCAAATAGATTGAGCTTGACCCTCTATTCTCTTAGAGGAGTAGAACAAGAAATTAGATTAGAACTGATGAGCTAGACTTCATCTTATTAATTTAAAAAAAATGAGTATACGATTTGTTTATCAGAAAATTGTTGTGCAAGTGCTAGAATTTTTCATAACTCTGTCCAAACTCAGTAACATATAAAATGATGTTTCTATTCTTTCATTCAAAATAAAACAAATTAGTTGGGCCATATGCTAAGTTGTGGGGGAGGAAAAAAAAAGTGTTTTAATTTAAAACAAAGGTAACTCATAAATATCTACAGTGCTTCACTGTGTTTAAGATAATGAAAACAGATAATAAATCTAAAACCCAGTCCCATGAATCAATTAAAAATTTCTGTAAGTTATGCATAAAAAACTGAAATTTCTGGAAACTCAATAAGATTTGTTGATTCCAAGTACATCAAATTAATAATTATTAAGTTAGCTTTTTGTATAACTTTTATCTCCAGAACCCAATTTAATATTATCAAGGAATGAATGCTACGTAGTCTAAATAACAAATATCACAGTGCAAAAAAAATGAATATGGAACATAATACAAACCAAGTCTTTTAGCTAAATTCAGATAATACTTTTATACTGAAAACATCGTTTATAATCTCATTCAAATTGGTTACATGACAACGAGGAACTATGGTATTATACTGCCATCATTCAAACAATTTTTTTCTCTGTTGCCACCTTATAATTCTCAGTCAATTTACGTAATTGCCTGCTTTCCTTTTACATACAATAGGCAAATATTTAAGCCCCTTTTTAGTGAGTGATAATGTTCCTCCTCTTGTGCTATATTCAGGGTTTAATTGAGCTTCAGAAATTCCAGCACTTCCTCTGAAGTTGATCTAAATGATGTCATTGGTTTACAACAAAACAGAAAATATGTGGTTCCACCAAGGGACCAACCACCGTTCAAGCAGTTAATACCTTTTGTATCCAAATTTCCATCCTTAAACACCATTCCAAAACAAGAATATCAATCATCAACAGTCCCAGAAGCTTAAAATATTAGATGAAGGCCGACGAATAGTTTTTTATATGCAACACTCCCACTCACACAATTACTCTTGGACCTAAAGCATAAAAAATGCACTGACTCTCTCAACTTTTATTAACCACTTGGTCACAGGGATTCTAATACCATATTACTAACTCTCTGAAAACTTAAGTTACTAGGTGAAGGGTCACCATTGATTTTTATATCTAAAACATTCTATATCTATAGTTGTTAAAGGAAATTTAGTCACTTATCAACACATTCGTGAAGTAATCAATATACACTAATAAAATGTTATGACGAAGTACCAATATTTATGACCATTTCTAACAATAATAATGAATGTTGTATGTGACATCACGAATGGATAATACTAAATCAACAACTGCACCTTTGGGTTGAGGAAAGCTAACTCCCTAATCCGTCCAGCTATTGTGTTGTAATCAAACTCAATAGCAGTGGTGAAGACTGCATGTTTAGAAAAAAGTACTGTGCGTAAAAATTTGCAGGGAAAAAGACATAACCTAGAAAAAAATGTCATGATGATAAAATATGAACCTTCTTTGTCGGGCCAAAATCTAACACGCGTCCCTCGAAGATCTTTCTTTTCATCTGGAAGCACAAGGCATTTTAGAATTGTCACTGGCTTTCCACGAGAATATTTTTGTGTGTATTCCATTCCATCACGCCAAACTGTTATCTCCAGTGACTGTGAAGTTCAATAGTAAACAAGATCTTTATATAACATTGTTGGCTAAGCATAACTAGCAATCTCTGACTAAAAACAAAAATATAAAAGTGATTGCATTATTTGCTAACATCTAAGTATGTGATGAACAAGAATTTGTGGATGTGTGAAATTAGAGACAAACAGTTGTACCCATTACAATTTTTTTATCCAATGCATTTGTATAAACCTTGAAAAAGTTTCAACTAAAAAGAAGAAAGACAAAAATTATGAAAACACACCTCAGACAAAGCATTAACAACAGACAAACCAACACCGTGCAAACCTCCTGAAACAGAGTACCCACTGTTGGCACCACCAAATTTTCCACCAGCATGCAAGACCTGCAAAGTTCAAAAGTGTAAATAACTGTTATCCAAAAGATTAAGTACATATACTACATACTCCAAAGGCGAGGCAAAATGGTGTTACAGCATAAAGTCCAAGTTCCAACCTTCTCAAAAGTGAAAATTTTAGGGGGTGTTTTCAAAACAAAAATGAAAATAGGAACATTTTCTATTGCCACTTTGTTTCCAGTTTTTAGAAGTTTGTATAGACATAATTTTCTGTGATAAAAAAGCTCAGCTAAATTCCAAATAGTCATGCATCTCCCTACACACTAAACACAATTAAATTGATAAGGTAAAACAGCAAAACAAACTCAATTGGATTTGAATTGCATGGTATCTAAAGAGTCATATAATATATAGACCTTCTGAAACGTTTAAAGCATATAATGAAGCAATTATCTAGACTTATTCAAGTATGTGTAATAGTACCGTCAACACTGTCTCCAAGGCAGATTTATTAGTAACTGGATGCAAGTCAGTAGGAATCTGCACTCCATGAGATAAATTAGTATAAGTAGTCAAAATAAAGTAAAAGATGGCATTAAACACTGATCAAAAGAGCACAAAAGTTAACAGCTTAAAATCTTGATAGAAGACAAATTCTATTTTTTTTCCACAAAATAACCATTGCTAGCATTGTCAACTGTCCAGCAGTTGGTCATATATAATATTTAACCCCAAAAATTAAGAAAGTTAGAAAATAGTTAGTTGTTACATAAAAAAAATAGTACCATACCATACCCAACTCAGGTTTTTTTTGGCAGAGGGGTGTCTAAATTTTTAATGTAAAATACAAAGGTTCAAACTTCAAATTAACATTAATTAGGTTATCAAAAATGAACCAACTAAAAAAAATGTCAAAGCAAGATACATACAAATAAAGCACAATCAACCACGAGAAAATTTAAACAGCAAACAAAGCATACCCCACGACCATTGTCCGTGATGCTCACAGAATCATCTGCAAGCAAGACAACATCAATCCTGGAAGCAAACCCAGCTTGAGCTTCATCAACAGCATTATCCAAAATTTCATACACCTAAGAAACCACATAAACTCTTCATCAATCAGTGAAACCTCAAGACAAAAAACAAAATAGCAGCATAGCAGCCGCAGAAAATGAAACAATAAGACAATACCAAATGGTGCAACCCTCGAGGGCCAGTGCTTCCAATGTACATCCCGGGCCTTTTCCTCACAGGGTCTAACCCTTCAAGCACCTGCAAGTATCAAACAATCCTTTGCCAAAAACACGCCACTTCCAAACCATATTTAAAAAAGCAATTAACTAAACCAAATACTAATGCACTAACTAACAAGAAAAACATAAAACTCCACACTAAACTAATTCACACATCACTCGTAGTTTTTTAGCACAACCATATCGACACGTCAAAACCTGAATTTGATCAGAACCATAAGCTGTGGAACTTTCACTTTTCTGAAAAGCCTCAGTGGTAGGGACAGAAGACATAAACGCCCTTGGAGTAGCCGCAACAGGAACCGAACAGGGAACCCAAAATTTTCTAAGATGAACACTCGTCCTGAGATAACCAGGAAAAGATTAAGGACAAACAAATAAACCCTTCTGCCTCCATTATCAAAATTTGAAAACTTTTTCAAAAGGGGCAAGCAGAAAGTGAAGTTACGCATACCTGGTTTTGGTGAGAGTAGAAGGAGGGAGAGAAGACAAACGCGTATGAAAGGAAGAGTAGGTGAAGAAGCGAGAAGCCATGAAGCGTAGCAGAGGAGGGCGATACAGAAGAACTTGCGCCATCACATTCACATTCGCAAATCAAATACTCGTTTCCCTTTCCCTCGTATGCTATCTTGAGTTCACTCACGCTATCTTCTTTCTCTAAACCCTATACCATATTTTAGACTAAACTCAATTCTTAATACTTTCCCTCCACAAGATCACTTCGTAAGCGAAAAAAAAAAAACACCCACACGTTTGAGTCTGAGTTTAAGGTTGAGGGGTTTGTATCCTAATGCTGTGGTTACAGATAACCTTAGCCGTTGGATATCATAGTATATTTTATTTTGGGATGAATGTCTGTATTTAAGACATTGTTTTGTTGGAATGAAGACGAATTCTTCATGTACCTAATACGTTCTTCCTGCACCTAATAAAAAAAATTTAATATCATAATTGTTCTTATATAAGAATTAAATGACATTCTATTTGGGTGTTATTTAAAAAAAAATTGACAATCAGATGGCACCCTCATCCTTTTTTCAAGTGACAATTGGAGGTGTCATCCGGTTCTTATTTCCAAATCAAAATGATAACCGGATAAAATCTATCCAATTCTCATAGTCCAAATCAAAAAATTAATCTGTTTTTGATTTGGACCATGAGAACCGGATAGGTTTCGTCCAGTTATCATTTTGATTCAAAAATAAAAACCGGAGAGAGTGTCATCCGATTCTTATATAAAGGTAATTGTGATATTAAAATATTTTATTAGGTTGCATGAAGAACGTATTAGGGTGCAAGAAAAACTCGTATGGAATGAAATGATGGGAATGAATGAAGAGAGAAATAAATTTATTTGTTTGCCATAAAATGATTTTGAGAAAATATAATTTTGAAAGTAGGGGCATTAACAACTTTTTTTTTCACATTTTTTTTTCTTTTCACTTTTTTTTCTTTCTACTTTTTTTTTCGTCTTAAATCAAATATTTTTTTATTTTAACTTTTCCATATTTTCACTTATCATTTTTTTGTTTTTTATATTTTATTTCTCTCTACCTACCAAATAAGTCATAATTTATCTAGTTTTGTTAATAGGTACACAAATAAGAAAAATGAAAAAAAAAAATCAATTGATTAGATGCATATAAAATAATAAAAAATCGAGAAATAACATATTGAATTTATTAAAGATATGAATAAGTTTTTAAAGGGTTGTATAAGACGTCTTTTGCAGAATATTGTAACATCCTAAACCGTAAAATGTCCATTGAGTTTTTTATACTATTAGTTTAATTATAACATTTAAACTAAATATCTCTTTCAAAATATTTTTTAAAAAAATTCAGTAAAATTAAACAATGATTATAAATCAAGAGGTAATTTATTTCTAATTATCGTAAGTACACAGGTATTTTTAAATATCTTATCTTAATGATATTAAAAATTTCAAAGTATTATTTATTTATTTATTGTTATCTTTGCGTATAACAAAACAAAGGTTGAATACTGAAGAATAATAGAGAGGATATACAATGAATAACTATGGTAGAAAGTAAACTTCTAACCTTTTTAGAAGACTTATAGTTGTGATTGTGTGTTGAATATTATGTCTTTATCTTCATCTTGTATTTGTAATTATTCAAAACATAATCATTCTAGAACAATTTTCACACAAATGGTTTTATTGAAATTCTGATATTGCTTTTTAATCTCATTATACATAATTACTTTATTCAACTTTATGTTTTGTATCTTTATATAAAATGTCATTTATTTTGATATTCATATTTATGTAAAACTAGAAATAACATGGGATCCATAATATCGCAAAATATATTTATATTTCTTTTTAATTTTCATTCGATTAGGATTAGTTCTTTCAAATAAAACTAGAAGGGATGTTGTAAAGAATCATTCAATTATTATTATTATTATTATTATTATTATAAAATTACAACATAATTAATATTGGCTAGTTGATTTTCTAAGGTCATGGTTGTTGAGACAATGGTTTCTTTTATATCTTGGGGTGAGACAATAAGAATATCGTCTTAGTTGACCTTTTTTGCAAATATCCATTTTAGTCATAATTCGTGATGATTTTGGATGACATTTGAAACTTTTTTTTGTTTATAGATTGGAGCAAAGTTGTGGGTCTTCATGTGTTGGCCAATAATTTTTGTGTTTAAGCTCTCCAAACAAATTGTCGTAAACTTTGTTCACTACATAAAACCTATAGACAAGATTGATGTACATGTCGAAATCATTGTGGACATGTTTGCACAACTAAGCACATGAGAACAGGGGAGATGAAGTTTCTGAAACTTCCCAAAATCACATTACCGTTCATCAAGTCTAATGATAAATTTTCTAGTTGAACTTCTCCTGGGGTGACCATCTCCTTCACCAAGAATCTTGTTTTCTATCAAATTCAAGCACCTGTGAGCTTCTGATTTTGAATGAGTATTTTCTATCACCTCTTATGAAACTTCTAAATAGACATAATTAACATTAATCGTTGCAGTGGTTTCCCTCTTTATTTTAGTGAAAAATGTTACACCGTGAGGAGATTAGCAGATTTCTTGTTTTGTTGAGAATAAAATTTATAGATTCTACTAAGTTAGTCGTCATTTGACCTCATCTTCTGCCTTCGTCCCTGTATTTTTCATACAAATGTGTCATCCATTTGGACTAGTGTTTTGCAAAACTAAATCAATGAATGACATGAAGATTCAAAAGAGTCTTTTTGAAGTATACATTGTCTTGTTATAACTCATGTCCAAAAGAAGCTTGTTGTGTGATCAATCAGGTAGTGGAAACCAAGAAGAAATTGTGACATGGCTTGTTATAACTTCTATCTAGAAGATTCTTGCTAACGTATACAAATTTCTATTTCTTATATTCGTTTAATTTGATTTATATAAATGTTCATCCAATTATGTGAATTTCCTTTTTTAACAATTTATGTCAATTTCCAATTCCTCCTTAAATAAAAATTCAATTGTTTTCTTATTCATTTTACCATTATGTACTCCTATTCCCAAAATTTATTAGATTAAATTATTATATATATATATATATATATATATATATATATATATATATATATATATATATATATATATATTAACTAAATGTTATGATAATTATATATTTCGAGCCAATTTTCAATGTATTTATTATACACATGTCAAATTTATTTATATTCATGATATTCCTAAATAAAAAAAAATCTAATTAAAGTTGGGAAGTTTGTGTGTGTCAAATTACATGTTTATATGATGACATGTGTCCCGAGCCACCCCAATCACCCAATGCATGTTAGGATAATGTATTATCCAAGGTTATCTCTGTTAGGTACCATTTGCATAAAGTTGTGATGTTTGTGTGCGTGCCAGAGTACATGTTTATCTTGTGACACATGTCCCGAGTTACCCAACCACCTAATGCATGTCAAGGTAACATGTCATCCACATCACTTTTGTTGAGTATGTGTTTCCATTAAAGTTGAAAAGTCTTGTCTACATGTCAGAGTGCATGTTTATCTTATGACACATGTCCTAAGCCACCCCACTGCCTTATGTATGTTAAGCTAATGTATCATCCAAAGTCATCTCTATTGGGTACACATTTCCATTAAAGTTGATAAGTCTTGTTTATGTGTTAGAGTACATGTTTATCTCATAACACGTATCTTGAGTCAACCCAACCACCAAATGCATGTTAGGATTGTCATACATCATCACCTCTGTGGGGCATGGGTTCCCATTAAAGTTAACAATTCTTATCTACATGGCCAAGTGCATATTTACCTGATGACACGGGTCTTGAGCCATCCCAACCACCCAATGCATGTCAAGGTTACATCTCATTCCACCTTTAGTGTTTCTAGTATAAAAGAGTATAATTGGATGAGTGGAAGGATATGTAATTTGAAATTTGTAGTAGTCCAAATGGTTCACATTGAAGAAATGAATTTGTAAATTCCTTTGGTGTCTCATTTGATTATGAGGGTGGAATGTCTACATTGTGTAAGTTCCCAAATGACATTACGCTTAGCCATATGAAGAAGATTATTGGGAGTGAACTATTGTGCACTCACGGTTGAGAAGTTACAAATGTATTTTATCATATGTACTACTACCTTTTGAAAAAACTTACCACTTCGTTTTTGTTTCAAACAATGAAGATGTGTAGAAAATGATTTGGTTGCATTCCCAATTTTTTGGATCGAATATTGTCACTTTTTATGAATATGATGAAGGCAGAACAAGTCAACATGGATTATGGAGCATGGTGTCGTAATAATAAGGAGTAACTAATTAGTGATCAATTATAATTGTTGTTGTAGTTGCTAAGTTTGTAGCATGTATGGTGTTGTTTTAAGTTTTGTTGTTAGGGGTGTTGGTTTAAACGTTGTAATGTTTGGAATAATATGTAAAACTTCTGATCTTTGTCACAAAGAAAGGTTGTAAAACTTGAGCTTGTTTGTCATGTTTTTTTTCTTTATTTGACCCATTATCTAGTCATCTAACTTTATTCTTTTGGTTTCAACAACAGTTTTATTGTACAAAAGTTTTGGTGAAGGCTCATTAGTTATTTAAGTTCATTGTTTGGGCCCACAAAGAAACATTATAAAGTTTTGGGCTTCTTTAACATGTTTTTTTTCTTTTTGTTTCCACCCATTATTTGGATGTCTAACTCTATCGTATTGATTCCAATAACAATCTTATTATTTTAATTAACATTTTTAATATATAAAAAATCATTTGTAAAGACTAATTAAGTTGTTTAAGTTCATTGTTTGAGGTCACAAATTGAGTGACATGATAAGCTTTTAGACTTATTGGTAATGATTTGTTGTGTTTTTGACATGTTGTTTTAGTGTATTGAACAAAGTAGTCAAAATTGAGATTATGAGTAAGATCGTGAAAAGCTTACAAAATCGTTACTGTTCAATATAACGGGCTTAACCCATGTTCTTTATTATTCTGTTACTTTTAATATCTATAAATAAAAAATCGTGTGTGTATTTTTACACAAGGAAAATTAATCCTATACCTATTGTTCTTTATTTCAATATGGTATCTAGAGCCTACGATTAAATTTTTTTCGGTGAACCCACTCTTCACCATCCTCACCCTGTTGCTCCAGTTGTTGGCGTTGTCACTGCTGCCGCCACTACCGCTGTTGATTGGGTCGGCGACACCACCTCAAGAGTGCCTCATCCAGGCGGCGACCACCGTATCCTTGGAATCGCGACGATCAGAGCAACAACGCGCCTTCACACCCCATTTTCATCCCCGTCACCGCTGTCGCCGCATGTGGCGGCGCGTCCAACATCTTTTCCGGCAGCAATCAACGTCGTTGTGATCGCCGTCCTGTGAGTGTTCTGGATCTGTCCTCATCATCTTGATTGGAGCCATTTTTTTAGGATTTTTCCTCTTTCCTCTATGGCTTCTTTTGCGGCTACCGTTGCATCTTCTTCAATTGCTACGATTGTCCAAGCTGCTCCTATGCCACCATCTACCATCGACCTTACTTTATTTGGTACCTTAGGTTCACCCACTATTTTTAATGAATTTCTAAAATGATATAAGGATCGTCAGAACTCTGGTTCCACTACATATGTTGCACATACAAGTATCTCTTTTGCTGGGCTCACCCACTCCAATTCTCTTGGTCCTTGGTTTCTAGACGCAGGTGCCACAGATCATATTACTAGTAATAAATCATTTTTCTTTTCTTTGTCTACCTCTGGTCATTTACCTTCCATTACTATGGCTAATGGTTCTAAGATCTCATCCCATGATGTTGGTACTGTTCATATTTTTTGTTCTTTGCCTATTGATAATGTTCTTTATGTCCCTGAGTTACCTTTTAATTTATTATCTATTAGTCATCTCACTCATTTCCTTGATTGTATTGTTTCTTTCACCAAAGATTCTGTTTGTTTACAGGATCGGAGTTCAGGACGGATAATTGGCACCGAATGTGAGTCTCATGGTCTTTATTACCTCCGAACAACTGCACATGTTGGCACGGTTATGAATTTTCCATCTCTCCTTCATGCGGAATTGGGTCATCCTAGTCTTGCCAAGATGCAATAACTTGTTCCAAGTCTATCCAAATTATCCAATTTGTCTTGTGAGTCGTGTCATTTAGGAAAACAAAGTCGTAATTCTTTTTCTGAAGTGTTTCACAACGTGTTATATCCCCTTTTGCCTTAGTTTATTAAGACCTTTGGGGACCAAGTCATGTTAAGTCTAATTTATGATTTCAATATTTTGTTACTTGTATTGATGATTTTTCAAGATGCACTTGATTATTTTTAATGAAAAATCGTTCTGGGTTATTTTCTATATTTCAAACTTCTTTTAATGAAATTAAAAATCAATTTGGAGTTTCAATTAGAATCTTACGCAATGATAATGCTCGTGAGTATCTTTCTCATTATTTTAACATTTTTATGAAATCTCATGACATTCTTCACCAAACTTCGTGTGCTTATACACCTTAACAAAATGAGGTGGCTGAGCACAAGAATAGACATTTTGTTGAAACTACCTATACTCTTCTGATTCATGGTGGAGTTCCTCAAAGGTTTTGGGGTGATGTTATTCTTAGTGCATGTTATTTGATTAATCGTATGTCATCCTTAGTTTTAAATAATAAACTTCCTCATTCTATTTTATTCCCTCATGAACCTCTTCATCTCTTACCTCTTAAAGTTTTTGGGTCTAGTTGCTTTGTTCATAATTTTGGTCCTGGGCTTGATAAATTATCTCTTCGATCACATAAATGTGTCCTTTTAGGATTTACTAGATCTCAAAAAGGATATAAATGTTTTTCACCCTCTCTTAATTGTTACTTCATTTCTGCAGATGTCACATTTACTGAATCTTCTTTTTTATTTTAAGTCTTTATCTTCTCTCGCGTCTTCATCTAATCAAATACATATTCTAGTTGTCTGTGATTCTCCTGTCATGTCTAATGTACCTACCGAATCGCCTCCTTCACTACCTCTTCAGGTTTACAGTCGTCGTCAAACTTCCCATCATCCACCAAATGATTCTCTCCTGGTGCCAGATCTTCCGACCCCTCCGGCCCCGACAATTGAACCTGATCTTCCCGTTGTCATTCGTAAAGGTATAAGTTCTACCCATAATACCTCTCCACATTATACTGCCTTGAGTTATCATAGACTATCTCAACCTTTTTATGCTTGCCTTTCGTCCATTTCTTCAATGTCTATTCCAAAATTGTAGGTGATGCTTTAGTCCATCCTGGTTGCCGTCAAGCTATGTTGATGAACTTCATGATCTTTAGAACAGTGAAACTTGGGAACTCGTTACTTTACCCTCTGAGAAATTTGTTGTTAGTTGCAAGTGGGTCTTTGCTATCAAAGTTGGTCCTGATGGCACTATTGATAATCCCGAAGCTCGTCTTGTGGCTAAAGGCTACACCCAAATTTTTGGTTTGGACTATGGTGATACTTTTTCTCTAGTGGCAAAAATGGAGTTTGTTAGCCTATTTACAACCATGGCAGCTCTTCAAAGGTGGCCTCTTTATCAATTAGATGTCAAAAATGCTTTTCTTAATGGGGATTTGCAGGAAGAAATTTATATGGAGCAACTTCCAGGTTTTGTTGCTTAAGGGGAGTCTTCTAGATTGGTATGTCATCTTCGCAAATCTTTATATGGTCTCAAACAGTCTCCTAAGGCCTGGTTTGGAAAGTTTAGTAGTGTTGTTAAAGAATTTGGTATGACTCGTAGTGAGGCAGATCATTCAGTTCTTTTAACGCCATCCAAATGCTGAGTGTATCTATCTAGTTGTATATGTTGATGACATTGTTCTTACAGGTAGTGATCACCATGCTATTTCTTAACTTAAACAACATATTTGTCACCATTTTCATACCAAAGAACTTGTTAAACTTAGATATTTTTTGGGGATTGAGGTAGCACAATCCAATAATGGTATTGTTATCTCCCAAAAAAAGTATGCATTAGATCTTTTGGAAGAAACTAGGTTAATGAATTCTAAATCTGTTGACACACCCATGGACCCTAATGCCAAACTTTTACCTAGTTAGGGGGAGTCCATCTCAAATCCTGAGAAGTATAGAATATTAGTTGGAAAACTGAACTATCTTACTGTTACTTGTCCTAATATTTCTTTTGCAGTTAGTGTGGTGAGTCAATTCCTTAACTCTCCATGTGTTGATCATTTGAATGCAGTTACTTGTATATTAAAGTACATTAAAGGTTCTCTTGGAAAAGGCCTGCAATATGGTCATAATGACCATACTAGAGTTGCATGTTATACAGATGCAGATTGGGCAAGGTCTCCATTGGATAGAAGATCTACTTTCAGATATTGTGTTTCTATTGGTGGTAATTTGATATCTTGGAAGAGTAAGAAATAACATGTGGCAAGATTTAGTGCCGAAGCCGAATATAGAGCCATGGCCTTAGCTATGGCTCAAATAATTACTGAAAGAATTGCAATTTGGAGAGGTCACTCAAATGACACTCATATGTGATAATCAGGTTGCTCTTTATATTAGCTCAAATCTCGTCTTTCATTAGAGGACTAAACATATTGAAATTGATTATCATTTTGTTCGAGAAAAAATTACATCTGGAGACATCAAGACTGAGTTTATTAATTCAAATGATCAATTAGCAAATATTTTCACCAAATCTTTAAGGAAGTCTAGAATTGATTATATTTGTAACAAGCTTGATACATACAATTTATATACACCAACATGAGAAAGAGTTTTGAATATAACGAACTTAGCCCATACTCTTTATTATTCTGTTACTTTTATTATCTATAAATAAACAACCAATGTGTATTTTTACACAAAGAAAATTGATCTTATACCTATTATTCTTTATTTTAATAGTTACAAAATCATAACCAAATTGTAGATTTTACTTTATTTATTTATTTGTTTATATATAAGATAAAAGAAATAACACATTTTTTTCAACAAATAAAAGAAATAAGATAAAAGTATTCAAAGGATGTTTCTAAAATATATAAAAAAATTAAGATATTTTTGTTAAAAGTGTCTTAATTTTATTTTATTTTAATTAAAATTAAAACTCATCTGATTTAATCAAAAAGGTTTTAATTTTTAATTGAGTTTGGAATTAGTTTTAAATATTAATTACGTTAATTTTAATTAGATAATATTACTTGACAACACACATTGTTAAGATAAATTTTAATTACATTAATTTTTAATTAAAATTATGTTTAAACTAAATATAATCAACAAAAAATAATTTGTTGGTGAAAAAACAATCTAAAAAATATATAAAAATCTCGATCACATATTTTTTTTATTTTATTTAATAATTTATATAATTTTACTTCCATATGAAATTTAAATTACAAATAATATATACAATCTTATTATTAAAATTTCAATTTTAACTAATCTTAAACGTAATAAATTTCTTCTTCATTATTTTTCAACTACAATTTCTTTAAAATTAAATATTATAACTTTTAATTTCAAATCAAATAAAATCTTATTTTCCTATATTTATGTGTTAAAAACACTATTATATTCATTTAATCAAAATTAATCCATTCATTTATCAACTCCAAATTTTAACCAATTATATCTCTAATTTTTAACATTTCTTAGATAAGATTTTGTAGTTATAAACAAACAACTACTCATTATTATTTTACATTTAAAATAGACCTACAAAGTTACCTGTTAATATGTTGAAAAAATTCTTCAACCTTTTTTTTCTTCCAGTTAATTACTTCACAACTTAATTATTTTTCAAAATTATTTTTTTTACCTTATTTCTAAATAAATCTTACTTAATTTACTTTTATAAATTTCTATTACTTAAATCTTTTTCCCTGAAATAATATTACAACATTAAATTAACTTTCTCAATTTCACTTTATTTTTTTTATATTTATACAATTTTATTCAAAAAATTTCCTCAAATTAATTAATTTGAAACCATTAATTTTTATTTATTTATTTCATAATTTTCCTCCCCAATATATTAAAAATAAAAAGATAAAAAAACCCAGCTCGAAATTCAATTCCTAGGAACTGAATTCCAATTGGTATTCCGGCTATATTGCAACCAATCACAGGTCATGTGTAAATATTCTGCATAGTATGCCATGTGAGAAACCTAGAAAGAAAACCTTGCTACTTTAGTGAAAAATTCTTCTTGTGCGAGCATAATGCTGACTTCTGACTCGGGCCATAGCACACCCTGGTCAGTTACAGAAGTACAAAATAGTACCTTGGTTAGATTTTGTTGCCATAAACGAGAATGTCCGACAGCTTTTGCTTTTAAAATCCAAACGTGAACATGAGCTGCATCAATTTTTTCTCCTAAGAACTTGGTGAAAACAAAGAAATTTTCAATCCAGTTTAGAGTAGAATCAATCCAGATTAAGCTATATTCAGATACTTAACAAATCACGTTGGAGCAACTAATTCTAAGTTTTCTTTCTGAAGATGGTATACAAAAAGATGTACAGGACATGTATTCCCTACAAAAACACAAGGTTCCTTCTTTACACCTTACCCCTGGGGCCGAGACAGCTTAAATACAGGAGATAGGGAAAAGAGAATAAAAAATAATAAATCAACAACTCTGTTCAGCACGGGGGGAAGAATGCCTTACACAGGATCACAGGCACTCACTGCCAATGAGATTTGGCTAAAAGTTACGTGCACTCCTGAAAATCCAATGAGAAGTGCTGTGAATGTCCATAAAAATTAAGCATCAACACCGCAACATACTAGGTCATCCCTTGACAAGAGGCTTACAGTAAAACTACGTTTTTAAGATACTAGCCTTTGTTTTATACCAGGACTGAAATCCCCTTCATTTTCAGGATCAAACTGTATAATGTGTAACTGGAACCAGACAGGCTGGGTGGTTATTTAAGTACGTGAAGAATGCATAATAGGTTTAGAAAAGGTAATGGGCACCAGCTTAAGTTCAGTTATGATAAACAGCGGCATTTCATTTTTCAAAATTCAAATTGGCTTCATACATTTTGGTATCAATATCCTTAGAAGTGCAGGGTCGCTGCACCTAAATTTGGGCATTTATTGAGAGAAACTCAAAAAGTTTTCACATATAGATTACGATCAAGTTGCGCCTACTTGTCTAGAAATTTAAAAAGTTCAGATTTTCATCAACGATGAATGCTGATACCTCTGTACCTTACACACCAATCCAGAAGACCCAAATCCTAGAGGGATAACCATGTTCAAGTAATAATTTTCTTTTTATACTAAAGAATGAAGAATAAAAGAAACAGTATTTCGATAAACAAGAAAAAATATAGAAAATTGACCTGGTAGAAATTGTCTGGGAATTTACAGCTCCTCTAGGAGCACTTGCTCGGCGTGCCCTATGATCATGATCCTTGTTTATCCGCATTGCGGCAACCTCCTTCTCCATAGAAGCAACTTCCCTACGCATTTTTCTGGCCTCAACTTCCATAGCTTTGTTCAATGTATCAACCTTTTTTGCCAACATCTTCCAACATTTAAAAAATAAATAAAAAATTGAATTAGACAAGGGAAAAAGTGGAACCGGTAATCTTATGTATGAATTGAGATGATACCTCTATTGCATCATCCTTGTCTTTAAGAGTCTGGTCCTTTTCATGACAAGCTTTCCTAAGAGATATAACCTCTTTTTGCAACATGTCATACAGCATTCCTGAAACACAGTCTTCATTTTCTGCTTTAGATTTGTTTACTGGAATACCATTTGCACTCTCCTCATGTGTAGTAATAGTCCCACTGGTGATGGTCTGATTATTGGTGTTTGTTGGCATGTTATCTACCCCATTTGTATCAGAGGTTGGCCTCGCTCTCTCCAGGTTTCTACTACCACCATCAAATGATCTAGATGAAAGTTTGGCATGTTTTAGTAACACATTAGCACTATTTGATCGTAGAGACCCTGATCTTGAAATTGAGGTTTTCCTAGATAGATATCCATTGGAAGAAGATGCAGAGAGACTCTCAGCTCCACCAAAAGATTGTCGCCGTGAAGGCCCAGTGGCAATGTTTCTTCCATCTGATACAGTGAATTTGGAATTACCATTAGATGTCTTAACCCTTTCTTCCAAAACTTTGAAGCGCAATTGATATTTTTCCTGTGAAATCAGTTAAATATTTTAGAATAAGCTTTTCAATAGGAATCAAGTGTTTGGAGTCAGATAAAACATTGTGCACCTTCATTTGTGCCTCTGCTTTTGCAGTACGCTCAGCTATAGCCAATTTATCACGTAATTGTTGCATTTCACCCTACAAAATAATGTAATTGTTCATGTTTTCAATAAAGCCTAAACAACTTCATCTACACCAAATAACTTCCTTCTACAACTTATGTTATGGCCGAAAATAAATTACATAACTTTACAAAATAATATCAAAACATCTCTCAGCCTCTCTAACAGTTTCTCCACTTATGACTGACTACCCTCTTTACCAATCAGTGGTCCTCTAACCTTGGCATCAGAAATATAAACATCTAACAACAATGTAACTAAGAAGACTAGTTCAAAGATTAGGACAGGAAAAAATAAATATCTTATACATGACACTCTGAAAACATCACTCAACAGGAGTATTTAGTGAACATCTGCTCCCAAAAATATTCAAATAACTTTCAAAAGACAAAGCAAAAGCAATTTCTGAGATGTTTACATGCCTGAAAAAATTTTCTTTCTTCTAGCCACTGCTTCACAGGCATCACTTTATCATTAGCATCTTTCCACTCATTTGCAACTACAGTCGCAACCCTGTTTGCAGTAACTTTGGCACGAGCTACTTCCCGCTCTAAAATTTTTCTTTCCTCCTATGTCAACTTTGAAGGTTAGAACTTATAAGCAGCTAAGAGCATCTGCAACAGACTCAAAACAACAAACAGTGTATATGATGATTACAATCTAAACAATGGTAATAATTACATTCATCTCTTGCACTTTACGTTGGTAATCACGGACAGCATTAGCAGCAGCCCCACCAGCCAAGACTGCCTCTTCAAGTTCTCGAACAGTTTGGGTTAGTTTTTCAACTTCAGCAACCTTTTGCCGAAGCATTTTGTCCAAGATTTTGCCCTCCTCCTAACATAAGAGTGTAAAATACTTCACTAAATTTTGTTTTCCAATCATTGAGAACGAAAAATATATATGCCTCACTAGCAAGTATAACAATAAGTAAATTAAAAGAAATCAGAAACCTGGCATATTTCAATCTGTTTCATTAACTCTTGATTTTTGTTTTGCAGATCATCAACCAAGGATGCTTTTGCCAAAGCAATCTGAACCGTTCTCTCAGCCTCAAGAAGGGCAGCCTCCTTTGATTTGGTTAGCCGATCTAGTGCTCTGTTGTCATCCTGCAGCTTTGCCACCTAAAAAAATATAGCAGCAAGGATAAACAATATACACCCCTTTAGACTTGATTCCGATCATTAAATGAGACACCTATGGGACATCGAATAGCTGAATTAACTGCAATCCAGTCCCAGCTAAAAATCAATTCAATGCATAATATAGTAATCAAAATGTACCTCCATCCTAGCAAGCTTCAGCTCTGCCTCCAGGGGCGCAATAATAGCTTCAATAGGAGGCATTTCATCATCTTTCTGTGCAGCATGAACTCTTCGAAGCGTGGCTTCTGCAGCAAATTGTGCAGCCAGTGCTGCCCTCTTCTCTTCATTGATTTTTTTTATGTCAAGGTTCTGTCAAACATATTACTAGCATTAAGGTGCACTCTGAAATAATGGTTATTAAGAAGTGAAGAAAAAAATCCAATGAAGTAACAACTAGTGTAACTACTAGTACTACCTTACTTTCCAGAAGAACTTCAGCAGCTTTTAGCTTTTCATCCACCTTGTTCAGCTCATCTGTCAGCTGAGATGATTAAACAAAATTAAAACACGTCATAAAAAATGAAATTTGAAATCTTTAACTACCAAAATCTTATTGCATGCAGACTTCACATAGTAAAAGGCTCGCAACATTTATACATCATGTCAAAGAATTATGTAGTTCCAGAGAGATGAGAACATTCTGAAAGTAGTGAATTGTTTTGCTTTGTCAAAGACAACAATGAAAACAAAATGTAGTAGTTTTATTGCTTCAGTGGGAATACTTGTTAATACCACAGAATACCTAGGTTTCTTGTGAATAAAATACAACTAGAAAAAAAAAAATAAGCTTATCCTGGACCCTAAAACAACTTATAAACACAGGAGAAGCAAATAATACAGAATTGTCACACCACTAACAATACAGCTTCCTCATCTATCACCTCAGTTTTCGAAGATTTTTATGCATTATATATTTCGAGCTCAATTGATTTAAATTTATTGCTGCTCTGCTTCTATACTAAGAAAATAGTTTTAAGCAAATTCACGAGCCAAATAGATTAAATTCACTGTACGAAAAAATAAACAAAGGACCTATTATCTTTGATTGACCAATTGAGCACTTAAGAAAATCAGAAATGCCTAATTTGAATGTTCACCGAGATAGACACTATCCCATTTCCATCCTACAAGTTAACAAAAAATACAATTTTCTTTTCTGAAAAATTAAAAAGCAGATTACAGCATACAGAGAATTCAAAAGAGAAGATACCTCTTCAACCCCCTTTTCCTTAAGACGCTCCGAATTCCTCAATGACTTAATTTCAGCAAGAGCATCCCCAAGCTCCCTGTCTTTCTCTGCAAACCAGCTAATCCAGAGTTAACAAAAACACTTTGACACAGATAATCAAACTAAATAAAGCAAGTGCATTTTTAATTAACATGCTCTAAGCTTAGTTTCAGCAAGCTCGTGATAGAAAAAATTCAGAAGAATCAATTATTTATTTAATTTCGGTTTTTTTAGTCAATTTGAACATAGCACACTCATTGCAGACACGGATGAACAGGTATCCGATACGACGTTTTATTTTTCGTTGAGAAGAAATTAATGAGTGAAATTGAAATTGAAGTTGAAGAAATGGTGGATGCCTCGGAGTTCGTTCTGGAGGCGCGTGAGCTCAACGCGAACCGGATCGGAGCCGTGAAAGAGCGTGATGAAATCGTCGGAGGGTTTCTTGGGGCGAGTCTTGAAGGACTTAGCGTCGGATTCTCCGGCATTCCCAATGTGGGTGCTCGCCATCACAGATCTGTTCAGCGATGCCTTAACCTCATACAAGAAGAATAGGAAGAAGAAGAAGAACCCTAACTAACCACAATTTCAAAATCAAAAACGAGAACAGCATCGTTGTAGTGTAAGAGTGTTAATGTGTGTTGGTGTTGTGCAGTGACAGTGATATGAGGGTGTAGGCAGCGTTTGGAAGAGAACAAAAAAACAGGTCAAGGATTTTAATTAGGGAAGATCAATCATGAGTGGCACTGAGAAAAGGTGAAGTAATTAATTTTTCATGGAAAAAATACAAAATTAAAAGGAAATTAAGAATAAATTCATTTATAGAAAAAAAATACATTAATTTCTTCCAAATTTAATTTGAATTTATGAATTCTTAATAGCAATAAAAACAGTCATTCAAATAAATTTGGATGGAAATAGAAACAAAACCGACTTACGTTAGTGCACACGGTCTAAATCTATAACCCAAAAATACTATTGTCTTTTTGTCTTTTCTCTTTCTTTTCTTTAAAAAAAGGCAAATATATATATACATACACACAAATTTAAAGTAATTAGTTATCAGATTTTTTTTCCGTAATTTATTTCATTTACTGAATCACATATAATGAGATATTTTATCAATTTTTAATATTACGCTTTGTTTATTTAAACAATTTATCATATAATATATTTCACAAGTACTATGTTATCACATATACAAATGATTTTAAAATATTTCAACAAATCAATATTCTTGTAACCACGACGGCGTAGAGAAGTTACTCAATCATATAAATGATTATAGTATATTTTTTAGGAAATAAATTATTATTAAATAACAACGCATGTTCTTGTGTTTGTTTGATTTAGTTGAAACAGGGGAGTAGTTAAGAAGAAAATTGCAATCACATTGTTCGCTAGTCCTGTGTGCAGAATGTTATTTGATTTTTTATTTTTTATATCTTACATTGAGAATATTTTTTCTTGTACATATTTTATTATGATATTTGTGATTACATTAAATAAAATAGGTATGAGTAGAAGGAATGAAGATGAAATAGAATAAGAAGGGCACATGGGAGTCGAAACGTGTCATGACAAAACTTGAATCCAGTTCCTACCACTCTCATGGGTTCAATGGTTGGGGACCCTTCTCTATGGACACAACCTACATGACCCATTTTGTCTTTTAAAATTAAATTAACTTCATTTTTATTTATATTTGATATATTTAATATTTTAATTTTTCAAAAAAAAGTCTCTTTTGTGTGATATTAATATATAGTTAATGAAATAATATGTTAAATTTATTATTGAATATGATTTAATATGAATAAGTAACCAACATTTTTACTACTCACAAATATATCAATTTTTTTGTCACAAATTATAATTTCTTAATTTTGTAAATCAAAAGAATCAAATGTGAAGCTTAGTTTTTTATATGAACTAGAATTGTCCATTTATAAGACTAAAAGTGGATTTAAACACAAAAAAAAAGTTATATTATATCAATTCATCGACTGCTATAGAATTTTGTTTTTCTTAAGGAATTGTTCAACTTGTTAATTTTACTGATAACTAATTTTTATAAAAGAATTTGATTGATTATATTTGTTATGTATTTTATTTTAATTATGATTTTTATATATAAGTTTCAAATTTGAAAGTTTATATAATTTTTGTGTAAGATTGGTGAGTTTTTTTTTTCTTTTTTTTTTCAAAGTCTTTCTCTAAGTTTTTTTCTCGACTATTTGTCTAAGATGTTGAAACTGTTCTCATTTTTGTCTTCTACAAACTCTACCATCTAAAAAGTTAAGGTTAAGAGACTTCTAACTGAAAAAAAAAAAAATCAATTTAGAGGAAGTTTACTTTTATTACAAAAAAAAAATTATTCTTACTTCTTTTACCCTATTTCTGAATATATTTTAATTTAAGTGGTTCTTTAAGTTGATAAATGTACTTATCTTAATTAGTTCATTTTTTAGTATTTTAGTTGATTTGGTTATCTTTTCTTTCGTAGGAGTTAGTTGTGTTCCCATATTCATTTATGCTTACTATTTTGAAAACACACGACTGTCAACTGATCAATGAGAAATATTTTGAATTATACGAGTTTGGTATGTGAAATAGAATTACATTGAATACTAAAATTGTCTAAGTGATACATGTTAAAAATTAAGACAATTTGGTTTGATTTGGTTATTAAATATTATTAAATAATTGTATAGATACATTCTAAACTTGTTTCAATAGATAGAATATCAAATTATGGATTCCAAATATACTTTTAAAATTTTTCATATATTTATTATTTTTGTATATCTTATTTAAGTGTCCGAGTTGCTGTAAAAAGAGAATGTACCTACCCCGAATCAAGCTCAGGTTCACCTGTTTCATATCAGGCCCAACTCACTGTCAATCAAAATTAAATAACATATATCCTAATTGATACCGATTGATCCGAAAATGATAATTCGTGACCCTAGACTCCTTAAAATCATCATGACAAAATATCATATCATTATCAAGCAAATATTCGGTCTTTAATGTCAAGGCCCTATAAATACAATTCAGGTCTACAGGAAGTATCATCTCTTTTCTCATCCTTACACTGTTATACCATTTTCCTTCATATATCCCTAAACACTCTTACTAACTTGAGCGTCAGAGAGTCTTCTGCAGGTAGACCTCCTTTCAGTTCAGAGGCGAGAAGCAACTTATAGACCGACATCAACACGGGAGACAACTCAAACTCAGGTTGGGTAAGAACATTTTGGTGCCTATCGTGGGGCTCGGGTAAAACTAATCCCAGGACCACATTTGTATTTTCTTTGCAGTAATGGACCCAACCATGATCGAAACCCTCCAAGGGGTCGTCCAACAAAGCGTAGAAGTTGTCAAGGCTGACCTGAAGGAAACCACCAAGGTCCAGAATGCGTTGCAGGTTGCCCTCCAGGAGAATGAAACCCAGGAACAGAACACATTGCAGGAGGCGCACGACAGGATCGACACCCAGATCCGGAACCAGTAGAGGTATCACGATAAGGACATGTGCGCCCTTTATGATCACCTGACCACCTTCCGTGGAGGAAGGGGACAGTGTTCTTGGAGCCCCCACCCAAACCCCTCCACACAGTGGAATGGGGAAACATCAGCGGGAAGTTCTGATGACTCGTCGGGCAGCAGAATACCGACTAGGAGCCAGGCGGCGGAACATGCCCGTTCGTCGCGAACGGGACGAACACGGGAATCCAGCAGGCGTCACTCGCGACACCACCACAACACCCCCTTTGACGAAATTCCTCCCCCACCATTGGGGGACGAATTGAGGGAACACATTAGCTGTTTCCATCCCTTCACAGCAGAGGTAATGATGGCACGACTCCCGTCCAAATGGCAATGGCCGCACATGGATACCTACGACGGGACCACTGACCCCAGTACCCATGTTAAGTCCTACATGACACAGGCGAATCTCTTTTCTATAGACAGGCAAGTCCATTGCTGACTGTTTCCAACGACATTGCGAGGACCTGCATTAGACTGATATTACTCCTTACCTACTAATTCAATCAATTCTTTTGAGATGCTCTATGCCAGGTTCACCGCAAGGTTTGCCGACAGTAAACCGGCATTGACCTCGTTGGCTTCACTCCAGAATGTGGTCCAGTGGGACAATGAGAGCCTTCGGCACTATATGACCCCATTCACTCGAGCAACGTTGTCGATCCCTGACTTACACCCGGATGTAGCCAGACACTCACTTCTTGTGGGACTGAAGCGGGGCCCATTCCTTGAATCACTCTATGTTGACCTACCACCCAACATGAACAACTTGAGGACAAGGGCAGCCAGGTACATGAGCATAGAGGAGAATACAGAGGCACGAAAGCGGCGTCCTCAGTCCACAGTTGAGGGCCAATGATCACAGAAGCGCGCCAGGCCAGGACGTTTTCGATCGATATACCACCCCTGAATACCACGCGTGAGGTAGTAGTACAGGAAGCATGTTCCCTGGACCTTATCCGCCTTCCTCGGCCGGGCCGGTCTCAGCCTAGGCCTGACCCCGCACTCCGATGCAGCTACCATCAGAACATTGGGCACATCACCGAGGAGTGCACAAAAGTTAAGGACCTCATTGAGGAGCTCATACAATCTAGCGCCTTAGCCCGCTTTGTTCAGAAGGGGCGCCAGTTCCGAGAAGGGCCAAGAGACTTCGGCGCCCGTGGAGGCAGAGGCGGTGGACGAGGTCGAGGTAGGGGCCGAGGACGTTTCGGTCCCGAAGAGGAAAAATCCCAAACCACTGGTGGGGAACCCTGGACCCTCCACCATGTCGAAGAGAGCTAAGGGTCCCTCGATAACTGATCCTGAGTATTCTTGGGTGCCCGGTGATGTAGATAAGCACTTTTTTGTTTTTGATACTAGAGATAAGTTAGATCAATTTGTATCTGTTTACCCAGTTTGTGAGGATTCGGTTTTTGACTATACAGTGGCAAAGCCCTGTCGAGCTCGCGAGCGGGTGTATATGAAACCGAGAGTCGATAGCTATGATTTTTGCTATGTATATGAGTTTATGTTTAAGGAATACTTCATGACTTTCCCTTTGATCGACTTTGAGGCCGGAATGTTGAGTCTGATGAATATAGCCCCGAGTCAGTTGCATCCAAACATCTGGGCTTTCCTGACGTGTTTTGAGTTAGTCTATAACCATCTTGGTTTCGAGCCTTCCTTGAATGTGTTTACCTACTTTTACCAAATGAAAATCGGCAAACTTGTGGGCTGGGTGTCGTTAACTGCTAGTCACGGCACTCCCTTGTTCTCGTTGTATAACTCCTCGTACAAATTTTTGAAGACTAAGTTTTTTAAGCTTTGTTGTCATCCCGAGGATATGGAGAAACGCCTTTTTTTCACTCCGATCATTCTCCTCGGTTCCCGCTGTATTGGCAGAAACCAACTCGGTTTCTGCCTCGTCCCGACCACCGCCTTGCCCTTAAGGAGAAAGAAGCTATTGATGCAATCAGACAGCTTTGTCGTCCTCTCAATACTCGGGCGATTCTCTGTCTTCCCCATGTCGAAGACCCTAACGCCCTGTTTATAGGTATACGCTTTTGTATATGCATGCTTATGTGATTAAGTTACTTAGCTTTCTTTTTTGTTTTGCAGAGATTATGGGTCATAGTGTCGACATGAAAAAACTACGTGCTCGAGTCGGTGGTCGACGGGATCTAACCGCCGAGTTTCAGGCTGTCAAGAAGAAAAAGCGTAGGGATCCCGCAGGCTCTTCGGACTCTCAGCCGGTGCCGAGAGATGCTCCAGAACCCGAGCACGCTGATCGCGGTCCCGAGGTGTCGTCCTCTCCCATCCCCGAGGTCTAGTCCCCGCCGATCGAGCCTACCAACCCATCGACTGAGATTGATCCCGCCAGCACCAGTCTGGTCAAAGAGATCAATCCAGAAGTGATCAACCTGGACGGGTCTCCTGATGGTGGTCCCGGTTCTCCAGCACGCCGCGGGGAGCCAACCTTTACCGATATGGTGGCACACATACCATCCTCCTCCGCGAGCCAATCGTCTCGAGGCCCGGGTCTCGCCATTCACCTGGATCATCTCAGCATTACCTACCCTGAAGTGCAGTCTAACTAGCACGTGGAGCGCATGGCGAAAGACTTGACCGGCGTGTACCCCTACGATGCTGAGTTGATGTCCAAGGTAGGTGAAATGGGATGTTTTGAGGCTGGTAGCGTCATGTTGGCCAGGTGTCTGGCTCTCATGCAGCATCACAGGCGGGCCGCTGAAGTCAAGGTTGATCTGCGTGGACAGCTTGGGGACTTGGAGCGAAAAGTTGAGGATCTTACCAAGTCAAAGGCCGACTTAGAGCGGGAGATCAAGACGATGAATCAGACTATCGCCTCTCGGGACGCGATGCTGGCGGACAAGGAGGCTCAAGTTTCTCATTTACAAGATCTCTGCGAGCGTCGCGAGACAGAGTTGACCTGGGTAGGCGAAGCGGTGGCGGCGACCAAGGAATCCGCTTGAGAAGCCGAGAAATTCGAGCTCGAACAGGCCTGCGTCGCGGTCTATGAAGACGGGTTTTTCAAGGCAATGAAGCAGGCCCTTCTACTCGCTTCCGACATTGACCCATCAGGCTTCGACATAGATAGGGACGACGGGCAACCCAGCGGGGATTCTCCTTCATGATGAAGACTTTATGCTTGTTTTATACTTGGCTAATGTATTTTTATGCTGTTGAACTTTTGTTGAGCTTGAATGTATGTAATTCCGTCTTGATTTGTGCCTCACTATAACTGTTTGTGGTGCGATAATTTAATCTTCCGACTTCTAACATTCCGTCTTGATTTGTGCGTTATTATAACTGTTTGGGGTGCGATTTGTTCGTTGACCCCAGTTGGCTTTTAGGGTATGACTAACCCGACTTTTTGACTTAGCTCAAATGTTTTTAACTTGGTTCTTAGGGCACGGCTTTGCTTCGTTAACCCGATATTGACATAGTTTTCTGGGTTACGACTTACACTTGTTAACCCAACTCGTAGCTCAAGTGCTTTTGACTTGGCTCTTATGGCACAGTTTTGCTTTGTTAACCCGATTCAAAGCTAAAGTGGGTTTTGTCAGTTATGGCGTCAGGGTGCCACTTCGAGGACACCTCTGCACGCATTCATGTATGGTAAAAAGAAATGTACGTAAAATAATATTGCTAAATTTGTAAACCTGATTTTATTGAATTTATTCGTGGGTCTCGTTAAAACCTTGCTTGGCAAAACCCTCCTTAGGAAAAAAATCCAAGTCAAGGAAAGAGTACCCTTTATCGGTTTAACTGTAATACATTTTCAAATGAGTAGCGTTCCACGTTCTGGGTAGAGGTTTGCCATTCAACTCTTCAAGTTTATAGGCGCCGTTACCGAATGCGTCTGTCACCCGGTAGGGGTCATCCTAACTTGCTGTAAGTTTGCCTTCTTGTCGTTCACGTCGGGCTTCTCCGACTTTTCCCCACACTAAATCCCCTTTCTGGAAGGCTCTTCTACGTACCCAGGTGTTGTATCTTCTGGCCGCCCTCATCTTGGCGGCTTCCGCCCGGATTCTAGCTTCTTCGAGCATTTCCTGCACCAAGTCTAAGTCGGCACGAAGGTTGTCATCATTATTTTGTTCGCCGAAGCGTTCTTGTCTCCATGAAGCTTCGCCGAGTTCAACAGGTATCATTGCGTCGGTTCCGTATGTCAATCGGTAAGGGGTCTCCTTAGTCGAGGATTGGGGCGTGCAGTGATAGCCCCACAGGATACTCGGGATTTCTTCGGCCCACAACCCTTTAAGCTGGCCCAGCCTCTTCTTCAGTTCGCTCAGTATGACTTTGTTGGCGGCCTCCGCCTGTCCATTTGTTTGCGGGTGCTCGACACTTGTTACTAGGTGCTTTATCCCGAGTCCCTTAAAGAATTGCTCAAGGTGGCGGTCAGTGAATTGTCTGCCGTTGTCTGTTACCACACTGTGGGGTAGTCCGTGGCGTCAAATGACATGTTTCCACAGGAAGTTTTGTACCTTATGTGTCGTTATAGTCGCAATAGGCTCAGCGTCTATCCACTAGGTGAAATAGTCGACGACTATGATTAGAAATTTTACTTGCCCTTTTGCCAACGGGAATGGTCCTAAAATATCAACTCCCCATCGGCTAAAGGTCCATGGTGAACAAGTCTGATGTATCTCCTCAAGAGGCGCATTAAAGACGACCCTAAATCACTGGCATTCTTGGCACTTTTTGGTGAAACTCTGGGCGTCTTTTTTGATCGTCAGCCAGTAGTACCCAGCCCTCAACACTCTGACCGCCATTGATCTGGTACCCAAATGCATGCCACATATTCCTCTGTGTAATTCGGCCAAGACGTATTCGGCCTGTGTGGGATCTAGACACTTTAGTAGAGGAATGGAGAATCCTCTCCTGAACAGTTCTTCGCTAACCACAATGTAGGAAGCCGCTTGTCGTCTTACCCTTCTTTCTTCCGCCTCGTTTTCGGAGAGCGTATCGTGAACCAAGAAATTCAAAATGGGTGTCATCCAATTATCCCTTCGTTCCGGATTTCGAAGACATCCTCTTGATTCCAACTAGGCGCATACAGTACCTCTTGCATCAACGTCCTGTGTTGTCCTATCTTCTTGGTGCTCGTGAGTTTGGACAGGACTTCAACTCTGTCGTTCTCGGTTCGGGGAACATGGACAAAGCTGGTCTCGTCGAAATGGAGGTTAGGTTTTTTGCCACGTGGTAGTATCTTTGGAGGAGAGACTCCCGGGCCTGATAGTCACCATTCATTTGTCCCGTTATTAGTTGTGAATCGATCTGGCACTTGAGATTCTTTACACCCAAGTCTCTTGCTAGTCTTAACCCTATTATCAGGGCTTCGTATTCGGCTTGATTGTTGGAAGTGTCAAACCCGAATCGAATAGATTGCTCTACCGCCACCTCTCCGGGTCCTTCCAAGATGATACCAGCGTCGCTTCCCTTCCTGTTTGAGGAACCGTCCACGCTTAACAGCCAAAAAGTTTTTTTCTCAGCAACTGGTTGTAACTCGGTGAGGAAATCCGCCAGGAACTGCGCTTTCATTGGACCTCTACCCTCATACCGCAGGCCGAACTCTGAGAGCACAATAGCCCATGTCGTCATCCTTCCAGCTAGTTTGGGCCTCTGTAAAATCTGCTTGATGAAGTAGTCGGTTTTTATGGTCAATTGGTGGTTGCGGAAATAGTGTCGTAACCTTCTAACCGAAAATACTAGTGCTAGTACCAACTTCTCCACCACTTGATATCGTTCTTCCGCTGGTTGTAAAGTCCTACTTGTGAAATAAACTGGACTCTGTTACCTACCCTTTTCATACACTAAGACTGGACCGATGGCCGTCTGCGCCACGGCCAGATATATAAGTAAAGGAGTCTGTGGCGGGGGACTTGCTAGTACTGGCAAAGTTGACAAGTCTTTCTTTATCTGCTGGAACATGCTTTCACATGTTGTATCCCATTCAAAGGTTTTCGCTCCTTTGAGCAATTTGAACAACAATTTCACCTTTTCAGCCAGTTTCGACAGAAACCTAGACAATGCTGCCAACCTGCCATTCAGCTGTTGTACTTCTTTCACGCAAGCCGGGCTCCGCATTCCCAGGATGGCTTCGCATTTGTCGGGGTTGGCCTCAATTCCCCTTTGTGTAATCATAAAACTGAGAAATTTACCTCCGCCAACTCCGAAGACGCACTTCTCTGGATTGAGTCTCAGATCATGCTTCCTGACTCTCGCAAGGACCGTCTCTAGATCGGCCGGATGGTGTTCGGCCTTCTGAGACTTGACCACCATGTCGTCAACGTATACTTCCATGTTCCTCCCAAGCAAGTCGTTGAAGATTTTATCCATAAGTCGTTGGTAGGTGGCTCCCGCCTTTTTGAGCCCGAATGGCATTACCTGGTAGCAAAAATTAGACCGTTCTATCATAAATGTCGTTGCCTCCTCATCCGGAGGGTACATCCGTATCTGGTTGTATCCCGAGTAAGCATCGAGGAACTCAACATCTCGTGTCCCGACGTCCCGTCTACCAATCGGTCAATGTTTGGTAAGGGATATGTGTCTTTGGGGCAGGCTTTGTTTAAATCAGTATAGTCGACACACATCCACCACTTGCCGCTGGCCTTCTTCACCATTACCACGTTGGAGAGCCAAGTGGTGTAGATGACTTCTCTAATGAATCCTGCCTTTGCAAGTTGGGATACCTCTGACTCTACCGCGGTGCGTCGTTCTTCTCCCATCTTCCTCTTGCGTTGTGCAACCGATTTTGCCTGTGGTAAGAGTGCTAGCCAGTGGCACATGAAGTCCGGATTGATTCCCGGCATGTCTGCGGGGCTCCAAGTGAAGAGATCTACATTGGCCAGCAGGACTCGTTTTAACTCTTTTCTGACTTCTTGACTTGAGGCGACCCCAATCCTTGCGGTACAGAGTCGGTCTGTTCCTACTATGACTGTTGCCAAAGGTTCATCAAAAGTGGGTCGGCTCTCTTCGAACTCGGCTCTCGGATCCAGGTCGATCTCTCCATACTCCTGGCTTTTGTCTGTCAAATCAGGTGTTGGTGCTGTCTCCATGTTATTGGATTCGATTGTTGCTGGGGTCGGCTTTGCCCTTCCATCGTGGTCCTCAAGGTGTAAGGAATGACCTTAAGACTCTGCGTATAGCATTGTCTAGCCTCCTTTGGGTCAGCTTTCACCATAATTATCTCTCCGTTTGACACGAGAAACTTCATGGCCACATGGGGAGTGGAGATGACCGCCCAGAGCTGGTTCAGCGTTCTCCGTCCGATCAACACATTGTAAGCCGTATCTGCATCTACCAAAATGTAGCGGGCCATCAATGTTCTGTAGGACTGTCCTCTTTCAAAGGTTGTCAGCAAATCAATGAACACCCGAGAATGTACTTTTTGCCCAGCAAAGTTGAGAAGGGGCTCGGAGTATGCCTGGATTGCAGACTCGGGTATTTTGAACTTTTTAAAGGTTGACCAATAGAGTACGTACGCTGAGCTACCTTGATTGATGAGGATTTTATGCACCCTCCAATTGGCTATCGTCGATGTCACCACCATTGGGTCATCCTGATTCGAATTGCTAATTGAGAAATTTGAATCCGAGAAGGTGATGGTGGGTTACGAACGGGGTGGTAGATAGCGAACCGAGTTGATGTTCCTGTAGTGTCGCTTTCGAGAAGAGCTAGACGAACCCCCTCCCGCGAAGTCGCCCGCAATCGTACCGACTGTGCCAAACTGGATGGGAGGCTCGACACTTGTCTTTTTCAGTGTGCTTGGATGGGGATGAGGGTTCCCTACGGATCCAAATTGAATCTCCACCATATTGATATATCTCGATGCCATATTAGGGTCCTAGCGTGTCTCTCTGTCTTCAGCTCTTTGTTCTTTTGTTTTTTTCTCTTCAGGACCGAAACGTCCTCGGGAGGCGCGTTAAAGATGATATGTTTATGTGAAGATGAATTATATATTTAATTAAGATTGATAAACCCTAAATTAGATTATCTTAAAGTATGTATGAAATATACTCCAATGATCATTCTCAATAAGTATAGAACATGTAAATTTGCAAGTTATGTATATAAGGACTAAGATGAGTATTTTATGATTAATCTTCTACTATCTTAGCTTTTGTATTTTTTTTTTTTTTTGTTTATAGTTTATGAGAACCTGTGATTTCAATAAAACTGTGTTATTAAGATTTATATACATATGTGGATAGTATTATGTATATAATTTTAATTCTTTCAACTAATATAGTTAATTTTTTTTTGTCTTACAATTTTATTAATATATTATATAGTTTTGTCGCAACCGGGGTCACGACGGGGACGACAAACAAAAACAATTTTATTTTAATTTTCAAAACAGAGGAGTCGGCACCATAGTTTATTAGCAAAAACTATGGAAAACCAAAAAACAAGATAAGGCAAGTTCGCAAAACCGGATTTAGAGTTCTGGAGTCGGTTACGTGTGGGGAAGGTGTTAGCACCCCCACAACGCCCGCCTTAAGGCGGTACCTTTAACTAAATAAGTAAAATAAAAGAGTGTAGTTTTTTTTTAAAATATTTATCCTTTCCAAAAGAATATAATTGCAAATAATAACAAAACAAAACATTTTTAGTTTAAAGGGGAGCCCGACAAGGATTTGACCTCACTCCTACGTATCTCTATAAGGATAGAGAATCAGGGTTACGTAGTTCTTTGATGATACGATTGTTGGTTGTTTTGATTTGTATTTTTGAAAATTTATGTTTGAAAATAAGGTAATTGAATGGTGTCAGTGCCAGGTTTAAAGCCTGGGCTTTTGAGATACGATGCCAGGTTTAAAGCCTGGGCTTTGAGGAACGGTGCCAGGTTTAAAGCCTGGGCTTTCCGAAACGGTGCCAGGTTTAAAGCCTGGGCTTTGAGAAATGATGCCAGGTTTAAAGCCTGGGTTTTAAGGAACGGGGCCAGGTTTAAAGCCTGGGCTTTGAGGAACAGTGTCAGGTTTAAAGCCTGGGCTTTGAGGAACGGTGCCAGGTTTAAAGCCTGGGCTTTGAGGAACAGTGCCAGGTTTAAAGCCTGGGCTTTAAGGATTGGGGTATATATCAAATTTGGTGTTGGAAAATAACATGTGACAGTTATATGCAACATAGAATTTTTAATGAAATCATGCATGCAAAAATGGAACATGACTCAATGAAACTCAACTTGGTTAAGGGCACTTTAGTAATTGTGGAGAGTGTGGGTGCGGAACTTAATTCATGGGGGTGTAGGAAGTAACCCCACCAATAAGAAACTCAACTTGGGCTAAGGGCATTTTGGTAATTGTGGAGAGTGTGGGTGCGGAACTTAATTAATGGGGGTGCAGTAAGTAACGCCACTAATAAGAAACCCAATTCGAGCTAAGGGCAGTTTGGTAATTGTGAAGTGGTGCAGGTGCAGGCTCAAACCAGTGGGGTGCAAAGAACAGCTCCACTAGTCAGAAGCCCACTTACGTTAAGGGCATTTCAGGAATTGGAAAAATGTGGGTGCAGAACTTAATAAACAGGAGTGCAGGAAGCACTTCCACTAACTGCAACTCTACCTAAAGTCAGGGTATTCTGGTAATTAGGGGAATAAAGGGTGCAGGCACAACCACAAGGGGTGTGTGCAGCACCCTCACTAACTAGAAACCCATATAGGGTTTGAAAGGCACATGCTATGGAGACAATGGAGGCGGCGGCAGACTTGGTTGGTGAGGGTCGAGGTGGCTTGTGTTGGCAGTGGTCGCCACGGGAGCAGCTGCGACGGTGGAGGCCACCGACGGCGGCGGCGGCGTCGTTCGGAGTAGATAAGTTGCGTTTCATGGCCGTTTTGCGGCTGCCCGTGGTGGGGCTCACGACATTACTATCCATAGTGGTTTTGGGTGCCTTGGTGGTGGCTTTTGAAACGTGGGTTGGTTGCTTGGTGCAATTTGTGATAATATGTGTTGTATAGGAAACATAATGCAAAGATGGTGCAAGGGAGAAACATAAACACAGAAATGTAGTGGTCATGGAGATGGAGATGTATGTTGATCCAATAGGAATAATTGGGGATGCTTTTTATTTTGTGCAGTAAAACTTAAAACAAGTAAAAAAGAAAAATATACTTGATGCTTCCCCTTAGTCTCTTCCTCTCTCTGTCAGGAGTAATTCTTCTTTTTTTCTCTCGTGTCTTTCTTGCTCTTCTCAAATGTTTTTTCTCCCTTTTTCTTTTTTTTCCCCCCCACGTGTGTTCTTCTTATGACTAAAAAATGACTCCCCCGTGTGTTTTTTTCTCTCCTTTTTTATTTGCATTATTATTATTTTTATTTTTATTTTTATTTTTTTATTTTTTGAAATCAAGGTGGTTCAGAGAAGTTACCACTCTTTGACCCATTCTCCTTATTTATTAGTTTTTTAAATTAATCTTCAAAATGAATCTACCTAAGAATTAGACTTAAG
>Ga0209700_100458_pt1 | contig 75794 bp, 36 predicted proteins | sample SiratroredBW_FD_187528 | JGI IMG/M metagenome (GOLD analysis project Ga0209700, IMG submission 187528) | Root nodule microbial communities of legume samples collected from California, USA - Siratro red BW (SPAdes) (version 2) | ecosystem: Host-associated > Plants > Roots > Nodule | place: USA... | reverse complement strand
CATTTACTTTTTTTTTTTTCACAAATCATCTTACTCAGAATCACACTGTCTATAACTAAATTTTTTGTTTGTTTAATGTGACATCAAATCAAGTAAAACATCAAACAAAAATGATTTTGAATAGCATTTATTTTTTATATTTAAAAAATGTGATAGTTCAAAGGTAAAAGTCAACAAACAAAGGAAACACACCAATAAACCTAGGGGCAAAAGGGGAAATGAAAAAAGGCGCGTTTAGAAGACCCATAGTGTAAGGAAACGAAGGACTGAACCAGCCTCAGTCCTCCTCAGAGTCTATATAACACTCTTCGTTACCTCAGAGGGCACAAAAAAATTGTGTTGAAAGTAAATCAAATTTCTTCTCACTGCTCAGACACAAAACCAACCATCCTCATCTCTTTCTCTCTCTCTTTCTCTGATTGGGGTTTCGCTTCTTCTTCTTATCGCTTCCCTTCTCTTTTATAGCACTTCTTCGGATGTGTTTGCACCTGTCTCCTTTCTCTCTCATCTCTCAGGTACCTTACCACTCTCTCTAACTCCGTTTTTGTTTAGGGATACCAACTTGATCTGCTTTTTCATGCAAATTGTTGATTTGGTATTTGCTAATAGCTTTGGCGCAATCGCGGATTGTTATATATACCTAATCTGTTTTTCGGACTTTTTATTTTTGATTGTGTTTCGTTGGGAGGATTGTGATTTGGTTTTGCTTTTGGTTTGGTTTTTTAGGTGGTTGTTCAGTGTACTGTTGAGGTGAGATGACAACCCTAAGATCGAGTTGGCCTTCGAGGCTGCGCCAGCTGCTCTCCAACGAGAGTGCAATTGGTCCTTCTGTTAAGTTGGACACTGAGCCTGTGAGTGTGGTTTTTGTTTGTGCTTTATTTCTCTCTAATACGCACCGTTTTGTTGTTTGGTAATAGGGTTTAATGGGGTAAACCCATAGTCGGGATTCTTATTGCTTGTTGACATTGATATATAATGTGATGAAAAAAAATTTAGCTTCTTTATGAATTTTGCACTTTCAAGGATAGAAGTTTGTTTTCTTTTCTATGCATGTTATTATGAGTATTGTTTTGTGAAGAAAGTATTGAATATGGTTTTATGTAGAAGGGAAATTAGAGAAACATGCATTTAGTTTATCATATTTAGTAATTGAGATAACCTGGTACATGCATTGTACCTGTGTTTGTTGATTGAAATTTTTCTGTGTTGCTTGTATTTATGATTGGAAGGTTTTTTCTTTTAACTGTGTCAACTCTTAGGAAAAAATTGATCTTTTCTTTGCTTCAACCACAAGATGCAATTTTATCTTTAGTTAACCCTGACGAGCTTTTTTTCTTGCTAAACTGGGTCTATAACTGGTAGTGATTTATTTGATTTAATTAGCAAAGCATGTTATTGGGTTTATTTATTTATTTTTTTCAAATTGGTATAAAGCCAGGAGAAATAGTGCTATGTGAGATTAAATCAATAATCTTTGATGCAGAGTTCATCCGTTGCTGCATTATTGTTTCTGTAGTTTATATTGTTTGTCAGTAAGTTTACTGGGTTTGAAAGGCAAAAGGAACTACTTCATTATAGTCTTATATTGACGGAATTGGGATTTGTCTCAAAACTATTTACCACTAACTAGAAAATTTATAATAAGCAAGTCACTTTTGAATTTGTTTTGATTTTTGATGTTGTATGTGATTTTTTGAAATTATATGTAAAATATTGACAAATGAAGCATAGTTAGTTACTGTGATTTAAATTTATAAGTTGATGTATTCATCACTGAACTAAATAATATATAGTTAAGATAATGCTATTTTTACTAATTTCTTATCTCAAGATTTGAGTATATTAAACTGTTTGGTTTACCCTAGTTGCTGATTTCACCAGTCATTTACTACCCATTCTATCATTAGCCTAGTTGATTAAACAATTGATATTTTATTATTATTTACTGCCCATTCTATTTTTAGCCTAGTTTATTTGCATTTCAGGTACTTAAAACTGCTAGAGGTTACTACACGAGTAGTAGAATGTAGTGCAGTCATAGTTTCTTTACTAACTAGGTAGTTAGACAATTATAGTGTAGGAACTCATTATGGACTACGGAGTTTATCCAGAATCTAGAGAACTCTCTAGTTTTTACTCTTATTTTTTAGCTTCTTATATTTTGTTGCATTCTCTTCATTTTATCACTGAAGCATAATATGGTTTTGTATTCACAGTTTATGTTAGAGTTTCTCTTAGAATACTAACAGACTTAAGAGGTAGTTAGACAGTTATCACCAAGAGATCCCATCACCGTGTTCTTTCAGAATATTAAATGTCCAAATTTGAGAGTGAACACCCCAGTTTACTCTTCTCTACACATTTTCTTAGTTTCTCATATTTTCATGTCCTTTCTCTTATTTTCTCACTAAAGTAGATATTCTAATATACTGGTTTCATGTTGTGGTACTGTAATCTTAGGTTTTGGTAGGTTGCATGAGTTTAATTTCCTGTATACGGAATACAGAAGTGTGAACAAGCCCTGTTACTCATAAAGGAAAACTAGCAGCTTCTGGCTTTTTAACAGCTTTAGGTTTTGGTACTTCTTTCTGTGCATGCATTGTTTACAGTGACAATTACCAGGGCTCTTCATTTAAATTGTGGCTACTCCATTTTCATTCACTCCTTTTGGTAATATTATTTTATTTGGTGACAATTTCCCTTTTCTAAACAAATGAGTAATACTCTGTTATTCCTCAGTCAACACTGATTGTTGCAGACAAATTTAAGAAGTTGAATATGTTTGCATATTTGCTTCAACTGCATCTCATATTTTGTATTCTTATGCTGCTTTGTATTTATCATGTTATTAGATTTTTACTCATGTTCATTCATTTCCTTCCCCAACGTCCATGTTATGTCATTTTATTTTGGTGGTTGATTGGTTTCAGCCTCCTAAGATCAAAGGATTCATTGAGAAGATTATCAAATGTCCATTACAAGATATTGCCATACCGCTTTCTGGCTTCCGGTGGGAGTACAATAAGGTATTGCCATTTTAGTCTGATAGTCTGTTGCATTGAGTAATTTATATTATTTTCCCAGTGCTTAAGCCTTCCTTTTTACGTCAGGGGAATTTTCATCACTGGAGACCATTGTTGCTTCATTTTGATACATACTTCAAGACTTATTTGTCATGTAGAAATGATTTGACTTTGTTAGATAATCTAGAAGATGACAGCCCATTACCAAAACACGCAATTCTGCAAATATTACGAGTGTTGCAAATAATTTTAGAGAACTGTGCAAACAAGAGTTCCTTTGACGGCTTAGAGGTTAGTTGGTCAATTGTGTATTATCTATGGCTGGTCGTAATTTAATATTTTTTTCTTAATTCCTTCCCCTGTTTATTTTAGTCAAGTGGTTTTGTTTTTTTATATTTTAAACTTTTAATTCTGATATTTTATCTTTATCTGTCCCTCTTCAGCATTTCAAGCTTTTACTTGCATCGACAGATCCTGAGATTCTTATTGCTGCATTGGAAACTCTTTCTGCGCTTGTAAAAATTAATCCCTCTAAGCTTCATGGAAGTACAAAGATGATTTGCTGTGGTTCGGTTAACAGCTATCTTTTGTCTCTAGCTCAGGGTTGGGGAAGCAAGGAGGAGGGTCTGGGATTATATGCCTGTGTTATGGCAAATGAGAATGCCCAAGATGAAGCACTGAGCTTGTTTCCTTCTGATGTTGAAAAGATTGGTCATGACCAATCAAATTACCGCATAGGTACTACCCTTTATTTTGAATTGCATGGTTCCAGTGCCCAGAGCAAAGAACAAAGTGCAGAGGCGGTTTCCCCTGGCACAACAGTTATACACATGCCAGATTTGCATCTGCGCAAAGAAGATGATCTGTCATTGATGAAGCAGTGTATTGAACAATATAAAATTCCTTCTGAGCTCAGGTTTTCCTTGCTCACTAGAATCAGATATGCTCGGGCCTTCCGGTCTCCTAGAATATGCAGGCTCTACAGCAGGATTTGCCTACTTTCTTTCATTGTTCTAGTGCAGTCCGGTGATGCTCAGGATGAACTTGTCTCCTTTTTTGCTAATGAACCTGAATATACAAATGAATTGATTAGAATTGTCCGATCAGAGGAAGTTGTATCTGGATCTATTAGAACACTTGCAATGCTTGCTTTAGGAGCTCAATTAGCTGCATGTACATCATCACATCATCGAGCACGGATACTCAGTGGATCTAGTTTAACTTTTGCTGGTGGGAATCGCATGATACTCCTGAATGTGCTCCAAAGGGCTATTTTGTCATTGAAGAGTTCCAATGATCCATCATCCCTTGCCTTTGTTGAAGCACTTCTTCAGTTCTATCTGCTCCATGTGGTTTCAACCTCGACCTCTGCAAATAATATTAGAGGTTCTGGTATGGTGCCTACTTTCTTGCCGTTGCTGGAGGATTTTGATCCTACACATATTCATCTAGTCTGTTTTGCTGTGAAAACTCTTCAGAAGCTTATGGATTATAGCAGCTCATCTGTATCATTGTTTAGAGAATTGGGGGGCATTGAACTTTTGGCTCAGAGATTACAGAAAGAGGTACACAGAGTCATTGGTTTGGTTGGAGAAACTGATAGCATGATGCTTACTGGTGAAAGCTTGAGACATAATACTGATCAATTGCAGTCCCAGAAGAGGCTCATAAAGGTCTCCCTTAAGGCGCTTGGTTGTGCAACATATGCACCTGCGAACTCTACCAGATCTCAACATTCTCATGATAGTTCATTACCTTCAACTCTCAGCTTGATTTTTCAGAATGTAGATAAGTTTGGAGGTGATATTTATTATTCAGCTGTTACCGTTATGAGTGAAATTATCCACAAAGATCCTACATGTTTTTCTGCTCTGCATGAAATGGGTCTTCCTGATGCGTTTTTATTGTCAGTTGGGTCTAACATACTTCCTTCATCAAAGGCTTTGACATGCATTCCAAATGGTCTTGGGGCTATTTGTCTTAATGCCAAAGGGTTAGAGGCTGTTAGAGAATCTTCATCACTACGGTTCCTTGTTGACATTTTCACTAGCAAGAAGTATGTTTTAGCCATGAATGAGGCTATTGTTCCTTTGGCAAATGCTGTGGAGGAACTTCTACGTCATGTGTCTTCACTGAGAAGCACTGGTGTTGATATTATCATTGAAATCATCCATAAGATTGCATCCTTTGGGGATGGAAATAATACAGGATTTTCTGGGAAATCAGAGAGCACTGCAATGGAAACAGATTCTAAAAACAAAGAAAATGAAGGCCACTGTTGCATTGTAGGTACATCAAATTCAGCTGTAGAAGGGATAAGTGATGAGCAGTTTATTCAGCTATGTGTCTTTCATTTGATGGTATTGGTTCATAGGACTATAGAAAATGCTGAGACATGCAGGTTGTTTGTGGAAAAATCAGGAATTGAAGCTTTATTGAAGTTGTTGTTACGCCCCACTATTGCACAATCCTCAGATGGCATGTCTATTGCTTTACATAGCACCATGGTATTTAAAGGGTTTGCTCAACAGCATTCCATTCCTCTGGCACGGGCCTTCTGTTCTTCCCTTAGGGAGCACTTGAAGAAAGCTTTAGCGGGATTCCGTGCAGCATCTGAACCTTTGTTGCTGGATCCTAGGATGACATCTGATGGTGGCTTCTTTTCTTCACTTTTCCTGGTTGAGTTCCTTCTATTTCTTGCTACATCAAAAGACAATCGTTGGGTGACTGCATTGCTTACAGAATTTGGAAATGGGAGCAAGGATGTTCTTGAAGACATTGGGCTTGTACATCGTGAAGTTCTGTGGCAAATTGCTCTACTTGAAAATAGAAAGCCTGAGAATGATGAAGATGGTATTTGTTCTTCTAATTCACAACAGACAGAAGGGGATGCAAGTGAAACTGAAGAGCAAAGATTCAATTCTTTCAGGCAGTTTCTTGATCCACTATTAAGAAGGAGAACACCGGGATGGAGTATTGAATCTCAGTTTTTTAATCTTATAAATCTGTATCGAGATTTGGGCCGTTCCACTGGTTCTCAACATAGATCAATGTCAGTTGGGCCTTCTAACATGCTCTCAAGTTCTAGTGGTCAGGTCCAGCATTCTGGGGATGATACCTCTGGGACTGCTAATAAGAAGGAATCTGACAAGCAGAGACCATATTATACCTCTTGTTGTGACATGGTCAGATCACTTTCATTTCACATTACCCATTTATTCCAAGAGTTAGGAAAAGTAATGTTGCTACCTTCACGACGACGTGATGATGTGGTGAATGTTACTCCTGCTTCGAAATCAGTGGCTTCTACTTTTGCATCCATAGCTTTTGATCACATGAATTATGGTGGCCGCTGTGTAAGTCTTTCTGGAACAGAAGAATCCATATCAACAAAATGTCGATATTTTGGGAAGGTGATTGATTTTATGGATAATATTCTAATGGAGAGGTTAGATTCATGCAACCCTATTCTGCTGAATTGCTTGTATGGACGTGGTGTTATTGAAATTGTATTAACTACCTTTGAAGCTACCAGTCAGCTGCTCTTTACAGTTAATCGGGCCCCTGCTTCACCCATGGATACAGATGATGCAAATGCAAAGCAAGATGACAAGGAAGACTCAGATAGGTGTTGGATTTATGGCTCTTTAGCTAGTTATGGGAAATTGATGGACCATCTAGTGACTTCTTCTTTTATATTGTCATCATTCACAAAGCATTTGCTTGCACAGCCCCTCACTAATGGTGATACACCTTTCCCAAGGGATGCTGAGACTTTTGTGAAGGTCCTTCAATCCAGAGTAATGAAGACTGTACTTCCTGTTTGGACTCATCCCCAGTTTGTTGACTGTAGTTACGAATTTATCTCTACAGTTATTTCTATAATTAAGCATGTTTACACAGGCATTGAAGTTAAAAATGTGAATGGTACTGGTGGTGCTCGCATTACTGGGCCACCTCCTAATGAAACAACTATTTCAACCATTGTAGAGATGGGCTTTTCCAGGTCTAGAGCAGAAGAAGCTTTGAGGCAAGTTGGGTCAAATAGTGTGGAGTTGGCAATGGAGTGGTTGTTCTCTCATCCAGAGGAGACACAAGAAGATGATGAACTTGCCCGTGCACTTGCCATGTCCCTTGGAAACCCTGAATCAGATGCAAAGGATGCAGCTGCTAATGACAATACCCAACATCTTGAGGAAGAGATGGTCCAACTTCCTCCTATAGATGAGTTGCTATCTACTTGCACAAAACTTTTGTCGAAGGAACCACTTGCTTTTCCAGTTCGGGACTTGCTTGTGATGATATGCTCTCAGGATGATGGTCAACATAGAACTATTGTGGTCTCTTTTATTGTGGAACGGATCAAAGAATGTGGTTTGGTTTCTAGCAATGGAAATTATGCCATGCTGGCTGCTCTTTTTCATGTTCTTGCTTTAATCCTTAATGAGGATTCTGTAGCTAGGGAAGCTGCATCTAAGAGTGGTTTGATCAAAATTGCCTCTGATCTACTGTTCCAGTGGGATTCTAGTCTAGATAGCAGGGAGAAGCAGCAGGTACCAAAATGGGTCACTGCTGCTTTCCTTGCACTGGACAGGTTGTTGCAAGTGGATCAAAAATTGAATTTGGAAAATACTGAGCAGTTGAAGAAGGAACCTGTGAATAGCCAGCAGGTATCTATTACCATTGATGAAGACAGGCAAAACAGGTTGCACTCTGCATTTGGAATTTGTATGAAATATGCAGATATACATGAACAGAAGAGATTAATTGAGATTGCTTGTAGTTGTATGAAGAATCAGCTTCCATCCGATACAATGCATGCTATTCTGTTACTGTGTTCCAATCTTACTAGGAATCATTCTGTAGCTCTGACCCTTTTGGAGGCTGGTGGTCTAAGTCTACTTCTTTCTTTGCCAACCCGCAGCCTCTTCCCTGGGTTTGATAACGTTGCTGCCAGTATTGTTCGTCATGTTCTTGAAGATCCACAAACACTCCAACAAGCAATGGAATCTGAGATAAAACATAGCCTTATAGTTGCATCCAACCGGCATCCAAATGGAAGGGTCAATCCTCATAATTTCCTTTCAAATTTAGCTGCTGTGATTTCTCGGGATCCAGCAACTTTTATGCTAGCTGCTCAATCTGTATGCCAAGTTGAAATGGTAGGTGAGAGGCCGTACATTGTCTTGTTGAAAGACAGGGATAAAGACAAAGCTAAGGAGAAAGATAAAGTACAGAACAGTGATGGGAAGGTTAGTTTGGGAAATACGAACACTTCACCTTCTGGCAATGGAAAAATTCATGATTCAAATACCAAGAGTGCCAAAGGTCATAGAAAGCCTACCCAAAGCTTTATTAATGTAATAGAACTTCTTCTTGAATCTATTTGCACTTTTGTTCCCCCGTTGAAGGATGAGATTGCTTCAAATGCTCTTCCCGGAACTGCAGCATCAACTGATATGGAAATTGATGTCTCCTTGGCTAAAGGAAAAGGAAAAGCAGTTGCCACCGTGTCTGAAGACAATGAAACCAATAGTCAGGAAGCTTCTGCATCACTTGCAAAGATTGTCTTCATTCTAAAGCTTCTGACAGAAATATTATTGATGTATTCATCATCTGTTCATGTTCTACTTCGACGAGATGCTGAAGTGAGCAGCATTAGAGGTTCTTATCAAAAGAGTCATGCAGGTTTAAGCATGGGTGGGATATTCTGTCATATTCTTCATAATTTTCTTCCAAATTCTCGAATCTCAAAGAAGGACAAGAAAGTTGATGGAGATTGGAGACAGAAACTAGCAACCAGGGCCAACCAGTTTATGGTGGCTGCTTGTGTTCGGTCTACAGAGGCAAGGAAAAGGGTTTTTAGTGAGATTAGTTATATCATCAATGAATTTGTTGGTTTATGTCATGGCATTAAGAGTCCAGGCAATGAAATTCATGTTTTTGTTGATCTAATAAATGATGTTTTGGCTGCTCGTACACCTGCTGGTTCATCCATCTCAGCTGAGGCCACCACTACTTTTATAGATGCTGGTTTGGTTAAATCATTCACTTGTACTCTACAAGTTTTAGACCTTGACCATCCTGATTCATCTGAAGTTGCTACTGGTATTATTAAAGCTCTTGAATTGGTAACCAAGGAGCATGTCCATTCAGTTGACTCTAGCACAGCGAAGGGTGATATTTCAGCAAAACCTTCTGTTCTAAGTCAACCTGGAAGAACAAATAATATTGGTGAGATCTCTCAGTCAATGGAAATGACTTCACAAGACAATCCTGATTCCCTTCAAGTTGACCATGTTGGGTCTTATGCAGTTCGCTCCTATGGTGGTGGGTCTGAAGCTGTTACTGATGACATGGAACATGATCAAGATCTTGATGGGAGTTTTGCTCCTGCTAATGAGGATGATTACATGCATGAAAATTCTGAGGATGCAAGAGATCTTGAAAATGGAATGGAAAATGTGGGTCTACAGTTTGAAATTCAACCTCGTGTCCAAGAAAATCTTGATGAAGATGATGATGATGATATGTCGGGTGATGAAGGTGAGGATGTAGATGAAGATGAGGAGGATGACGAGGAACACAATGATTTGGAAGAAGTCCATCATTTGGGACATCCTGACACAGATCAAGATGAACATGAGATTGATGATGAAGATTTTGATGATGAAGTGATGGAGGAAGAGGATGAGGATGATGAGGAAGATGAAGATGGTGTTATACTGCGACTTGAGGAGGGGATTAATGGAATTAATGTTTTTGACCATATTGAGGTTTTTGGCAGAGATAATAGTTTTGCAAATGAGGCTTTTCATGTTATGCCACTTGAAGTTTTTGGATCTAGACGTCCAGGACGGACAACATCTATTTATAGTCTTCTGGGCAGAACTGGTGATACCGCTGTGCCTTCTCGTCATCCACTTTTGCTTGAACCTACTTCATTCCCTCCACCTACAGCGCAATCAGGCTAGTTCCTCTGAAATTTCTTGTTGATATTTTATTTCAACAGCGGTTTTTTCTTAACTTATCAGTTGTTTCTTTAAGACTTGTTTTTTTTTTTTTTTTTTTTTTTTTTTTTTTTTTTTAATGACATTTGGGCCTTTTGGTATCTTGTTAAATATTTCAGATGGTTCATTGGAGAACAACTCTGCTGGTTTGGATAGTATATTTCGATCTCTGAGAAGTGGGCGCCATGGACAACGTTTGCACTTGTGGACTGATAGTTACCAGCAAAGTGGTGGGACAAGCACTGTTGTTGTACCACAAGGGCTCGAGGAGTTGCTTGTCACTCAATTGAGACGGCCGACTGCTGAAAAGTCATCCAATCAGAACATAGCAGAGGCAGGCTCTCATGGTAAAGTTGGAACCACCCAGGCACAAGATGCAGGAGGTGCAAGGCCAGATGTACCAGTTGAAAGTAATACTATTCTGGAAGTTAGTACAATAACTCCTTCAGTCATTGATAATAGTAACAACGTGGATGCCAGACCAACAGGGAGTGGTCCTTCACAAGCAAATGTTTTAAGCACGCAATCTCAGGCAGTTGAGATGCAATTTGAACATAATGATGGGGCTGTGAGAGATGTTGAAGCTGTCAGCCAGGAGAGTAGTGGTAGTGGAGCAACTTTTGGTGAAAGTCTTAGGAGCTTAGATGTTGAGATTGGAAGTGCTGATGGCCATGATGATGGTGGTGAAAGGCAGGTTTCTGCGGATAGGATAGCAGGTGATTCCCAGGCTGCACGCACGAGAAGAGCAAATACACCTCTGACTCAATTTTCTCCTGCGGCTGGAAGAGATGCTTCCCTTCACAGTGTTACTGAAGTTTCTGAAAATTCAAGCCGTGAAGCAGATCAAGATGGTCCAGCAGCAGAGCAGCCGGTGAGCAGTGATGCAGGATCAGGAGCTATTGATCCTGCTTTTCTTGATGCTCTTCCTGAGGAGCTGCGTGCCGAAGTTCTCTCAGCTCAGCAGGGTCAATCGGCTCAGCCATCAAATGTTGAGTCTCAAAACACTGGGGATATTGACCCAGAGTTCCTTGCAGCTCTTCCAGCTGATATTCGAGCAGAAGTTTTAGCTCAGCAGCAAGCCCAGAGATTGCATCAGTCTCAGGAGCTGGAAGGGCAACCTGTGGAAATGGATACAGTCTCAATAATTGCAACTTTTCCATCAGATTTGAGAGAAGAGGCAAGTTTGTATGTTCACTGTTATATAAAAGTGAGATTGTCTGTGATTTTGAATTTCCCCCTTTTTTCAGGTTCTGTTAACATCCCCAGATACTATCCTTGCCAATCTTACACCTGCTCTTGTTGCTGAGGCAAATATGTTGCGGGAGAGGTTTGCTCATCGTTACAGTCGTACTATGTTTGGTATGTATCCGAGAAGTCGTAGAGGGGAAACTTCAAGACGAGAAGGTATTGGTTCTGGTCTGGATGCAGCAGGGGGAACCATTTCTTCTCGCTGGTCTGGTGGAGCTAAGGTTGTTGAAGCTGATGGAGCACCTCTTGTTGATACAGAAGCTTTGCATGCTATGATTCGGGGTTATTTCGCGTAGTCCAGGTTTTTTTTTTGTTTTATTGGAAGAAGTCCTTCAACAAGAGTCATTCTCTATTCTCTATAATTCGTTGTTTAACTTTTTGCAGCCACTCTACAAGGGCCAACTCCAGAGGCTTCTTTTAAATCTCTGTGCTCATAGTGAAACAAGAACCTCTCTAGTGAAAATTCTGATGGACTTACTAATGCTTGATGTTAAAAGGCCTGTCATTTATTTTGGTAAAGTTGAACCACCATATAGATTATATGGTTGTCAGAGTAATGTAATGTATTCACGTCCTCAGTCTTTTGATGGTAAGAATACTTGATTAATGTTATTGATGTTGTGAATTGTCTTGATTATGCAACATAAATACAATTTGCCGATGGTGCTAATGGTTTTGAATCTTCCTGGTTATGATTTTTCTGAAATGTCTTTCATTTTCTTATTTTATGAGCTTTTTTGTACTGAAGTGTCCATTTTTAATATTTGGTCAATTTTTTGGCAATGAATTTATTAATACCTTCCCTTTTGTTTAATCAGGAATTCCCCCATTGCTGTCTCGTAGAATTCTTGAAACTCTCACTTATCTTGCTCGCAATCATTTGTACGTGGCTAAAATTTTACTCCAGTCCAGACTACCTCATCCTGCAATAAAAGAACCAGATGACGCACGGGGCAAAGCTGTGATAGTTGTTGAAGGTGAAGAGAATATAAGTGAAAGTAATGAAGGGTACATCTCCATTGCAATGCTTTTGGGTCTCTTGAACCAACCACTTTATTTGCGGAGCATAGCCCATCTTGAGCAGGTTATGCTTTGGTTTTATTGGCAACTTTGTCATTTAATTTCATGTGTCTTCAGAGTTTCAGTTAGTGCTGACATAATTATCTTGTCTCTGTGGTGTGTTTTCAGCTGCTAAATTTACTGGATGTTATCATTGATAGTGCTGGAAACAAGTCATCGGAGAAATCCCTGATAGATACTATCCTGGCATCAGGTCCACAAATTTCTGTTGTGGAGCCAGATGTGAATGCAGATTCTAATATTTTGTCATCTGGGGATGATGCATCTACTAATGTCGAGGGTTCCTCCAAACCGACATCCTCTGGTCAAAATGTCGAATGTGATTCACATGGGGTATTGAGTAATCTTCGAAAAGCAGAACTCCGGCTCCTGTGCTCCCTGCTTGCACAAGAAGGGTATGTATTGGGTCTATGCTTGTTGTCAACATATCTACTTTTTGTGTATCTATTCAGCAAGACTAGGAGCTTCTGTGTTTCTGAGAGCAGAGGGGTGGGGGTGGTAAAACTCGTGACTTATAAGTGTCAAAGTACTTTAAAATTAATTAGTTTTATTGATTGTGCATTTTCTGGCATTTTTGTATGTAATGCCACATTTGAAATAATCACCAATCAGAGCTTCTAGCTATAACTGTGTGGATATACAAAGTTGTTTTATTAACCATGGAGTTGATCTGACCTTTTGTGCATTGCTTTCAGTTTGTCAGATAATGCATATACTCTTGTTGCGGAGGTAATGAGGAAATTAGTGGCCATTGCTCCAACTCATTGTGAGCTTTTTGTCACTGAGCTGGCAGAAGCAGTTCAAAAGTTGACTTCATCTGCAATGAATGAGTTACATGTCTTTGGTGAAGCAATGAAATCACTGCTCAGTACTACTTCTACTGATGGAGCTTCAATTTTGAGAGTTTTGCAAGCCTTGAGTTCCCTTGTCACTGTACTGACTGGGAAGGAGAATGATAAAGGTACTCCTGCTCTTTCCAAGGTTTGGGAAATCAATTCAGCATTAGAGCCTTTGTGGCATGAGCTGAGTTGTTGCATAAGTAAGATAGAATTCTACTCAGAGTCTGCATCCGAGCCTTTGACATCTTCTAGTACATTTGTGTCTAAACCGTCTGGTGTAATGTCTCCACTACCAGCTGGTTCTCAAAATATCTTACCATACATTGAATCCTTCTTTGTGGTCTGTGAGAAATTGCATCCTGCTCAGCTAGGTGCTAGTCATGAGTCAAGTATTCCTGTTATTTCTGATGTTGAGTATGCTAGCACATCTGCTCCCCAGAAAGCAGCTGGAACTTGTGCAAAAGTAGATGAAAAACATGCGGCTTTTGTACGGTTCTCAGAGAAGCATAGGAAACTACTAAATGCTTTTATAAGGCAAAACCCTGGTTTGCTTGAGAAATCTTTCTCACTTATGCTGAAGGTTCCAAGATTTATTGACTTTGATAACAAACGTGCCCACTTCCGATCAAAAATTAAGCATCAGCATGACCATCACCATAGCCCCTTGAGAATATCAGTGAGAAGGGCATATGTTCTGGAAGATTCTTATAACCAGCTTCGCATGAGATCAACTCAAGATTTGAAGGGAAGGTTGACTGTTCACTTCCAAGGGGAGGAGGGTATTGATGCAGGTGGGCTTACAAGGGAATGGTATCAATTGTTGTCCAGAGTTATTTTTGATAAAGGAGCACTGCTTTTTACTACAGTGGGAAATGAATCAACATTTCAGCCAAACCCTAACTCTGTTTATCAGACAGAACATTTATCTTATTTCAAATTTGTTGGCAGAGTGGTGGGTCCCTTTTCAACTGTTTTGAATTTTTTCTTTTAGTCATATATGGTTATATTTTATACCTCTTTTTTTATCTTATTCAGGTTGGAAAAGCATTATTTGATGGCCAACTCTTGGATGTTCATTTTACTCGGTCATTTTACAAGCACATTCTTGGGGTCAAAGTTACATATCATGACATTGAAGCCATTGACCCTGATTATTTCAAAAATTTGAAATGGATGCTTGAGGCAAGTACATTTATTTAGTTTCTCTCCCTCCATTTGTAATTCTAATCACACTTGGTTTATTGTTCAATTTGTAATGATTGTCTGTGTTTCTGGTATGATTGCAGAATGATATCAGTGATGTTCTGGATCTTACTTTTAGCATTGACGCAGATGAGGAAAAATTGATCTTATATGAACGAACAGAGGTATTTTACCAGGCTCTTAAAACTGAAATGGAATATTGGATTATGCATTGTGATGGTCTAATCATGAACATATCTAGGTGACTGATTATGAGTTGATTCCCGGTGGACGGAATATCAAAGTTACCGAGGAGAACAAACATCAATATGTTGATTTGGTTGCTGAGCATCGGTTGACAACAGCTATTCGTCCTCAAATAAATTCATTCTTGGAAGGCTTCAATGAATTGATTCCCAGGGAGTTGATATCAATATTCAATGACAAAGAGCTGGAATTATTGATCAGTGGACTTCCTGATATTGATTGTGAGACTCAGTCCTTTATATTAGTTTTTAACAGATGTGATTAATTTTCAATTTCTCTCCCTGCAATCCATATAATTTCAACGGAGGGGCAAATTCAACTGTTCTTTTTTATCTTATTTTGTTTCAGTGGATGACTTGAGAGCAAACACTGAATATTCTGGATATAGTGCTGCATCGCCAGTTATCCAATGGTTTTGGGAGGTTGTTCAAGGTTTAAGCAAAGAAGACAAGGCTAGGCTATTGCAGTTTGTGACAGGCACATCAAAGGTATATTGCTATCCAGGAACATTTTAAATTTAATAGGCTACTCATATTCCGGTTATATTGCATGTGAACACAATCCATACCATCTACTTGAAATTGCACATGTTCATGTATGCAATTTATTTCTGTAGCATTTATTACTGAAGAAGCTCTTACGGATTTTTGTTCCTGAAACCCATGAATTGGCTTTTGTGTCCTTTATTTGAAATACAAGACATCTAAACTGATTTTCTTGTATGTTCTCTTTCTGCTTATTTATTTTTCTTTTAGCAATTGCTATTGAATGTAAAATAATTTAAATACTAAAATCAATATTTAAAGTCTTTCTTAAATTTCAAAGATTATATGTATTAGTCGATCATTTTTATAGTAAAGTATATTTTCTTACTTTTGGTAAGATCTTAAGATTAGTGTTCCAATTGCACGAGATTTTTCATACCTCTCTCCCCATAAGATTTTTTATTTTGAGACAACCTTGGAGCTAAGGTTTTTCTGTCCTTGGAAACATAAGCTTCACTTATATTTTAGGGACTCTATTATGATATGGTAATGACATTTTTTTTTCTAACTTGAAGCCATAACAACATTTACAATGCAATATGGGGTTCTGAGTTTTACAACTAATGTTTCAGGTGCCTTTGGAAGGCTTTAGTGCTCTTCAAGGAATTTCAGGCTCCCAGAAGTTTCAGATACACAAAGCATATGGAAGTCCAAATCACTTGCCTTCTGCTCATACTTGGTATGTCTTTTCTCCTTTTGAAAATTCCTTATAAGCCTTTGCTTCCACTTGTGATTATCTGTCATGGGTGTGACTTGAAATAATCTAAAACGGAATTTTGTTTACGCAGTTTCAATCAATTAGATTTGCCGGAGTATCCATCTAAACAACATTTGGAAGAGAGGTTAATGCTTGCAGTTCACGAGGGAAGTGAGGGTTTTGGATTTGGATGAGAAATTTCATTGGGGAGGGTACAAAATACAATGTATTACATTTTTAGGTTAGGAGCTATTTCAAAATAGAATCCGGTGGTACAGGGGATTGAAGTTTTTAAGTTCATATCATGTTAATATGTTGTACAGTCGTATATTTGCAATGGGAAATGCCGTTGGCAGTTTTCTAATTCACCACTTTGCACTGCAATGATTTCTTATTTATTTCAGTAACTCTGGTTTCTATGCAAATATTACTAACAATGAACAAACCACTACCTGGTTATTTTCATAGATTATTCAAAAATTGGGGGCACAAAAAAACAACCAAATATTTTTGGTCTCCCATGTGCATCGTTTTATACTATGTTTGGAACAAAATTAGTGGTTTCTTTTCCCAATGAGGGGATATTATCATTTCACTCTCTTATTTAAAATTTCTCCTTTTTACTCTATGATTAGACTAAAAATTCACTTTTCAGTTCCTTCAAAATATGCAACTCATGAGATGAGTGTTATGAAAGGTGGATCACATGCTTATAATTTCTCTTTTTTTGTTTCTCTCTTTAACGAAACAAATAAAATTTGACATCTTTAATTTATTACCTTCTACTCTTTCTCTGTCTCACTCCATCCAAACACATTGTTAGTCAAAGAACTTTCGTATTAAAGAGGTTAGGAAGAAAACAGAAAATACGATAAGTTTGATCCGTGTAAATTTCTCCAACTTATGGAGACAAGGTTGGATATATTAATTTGTTATACTTTGTCTTTTCAAACCCAGGCTTATCCACTCTTATCTTTTGTCGGATGGCGAAAGGAAGAGGCCTTGTTCTTCTTTTATTTTAGTGTCATGCTTAATGAATTATAAAAAATATAAAGTTTAAAGTATTAAAAAATAAGGCGAAGGAAAATTTGTATAATATATTAAGAACTTAAATAAACGTTTACAATTTTAAAATAGGTCATTAAAAAAATATAAATTGACTATACCTAATAATGATTGAATACGAGTATAAAATCTACAAAACTTACGCTGTCAATATATATATATATATATATATTATTTTATTTAATCTATATAAAATCTGAAGGGTGGATCATAGATTTGTTTCATTAATTTTAACTATCAATTTATGCAATGACAACAATTTTTTCATTACTATATGTTTTTATCTTCTAAGTGCGCCAACTTTGGCCGTTGGTGTAAAATGCTAGTCGTATTTAACAAATTCTTAGAATATTAATAATGTTTTGTTATTTTATATATTAAATAATTTTTTTTCTTCTCATATTTACATAAACATTTTTTTCATATTTTGTTTTTTTAATAATAATAAAAATAATGTGGGATATTGTTAAGATATTTACAATTTAATTTTAAAAATTCAGTTTAACATATTATTTTTAAATATTTAGTTTTTTTATAACTAATTCAATGTTATTTTAAAAAAATACATATTTTTTAATATTTATTAGATTTTTTTATTATTTATTTATTAATATTTATAAAAAAAAAGAAGTTAACAGATTTTTACTTGATTATACTTATTTGTAAATTGTTGATATATTAAGTATTTGTAAGTACAGAAAACAATGTAGGAAGTTATATATCGTGCAGGAAGCAAGCCCCAACCTTTTTTCACTTTATCATTCGTTGTCTTTCTTTCTCCATCTTTGGTAGTTTTAGTTGCTTACAAGCATGCTTTTAATCTTTATTATCTTCACAAATTAATTAAATTAATAAACATTTTAATTTGATCCACAGTTAAGGTTATTTGTCTTATTAACTTTCTGCTTAATACTTCCCCGTCTTTAATTTTCAAATAGTTTGTCCTTTTTTCATTTTTCTAAATATTAGTTTTTAGTGATGTTCAGATGTCTCAGTAAGTTTTGTCTCCATAAAATTACATGTTAGTACTTTTAGATTTAAAATTTTTATTCGTTATATAGCCTCTACCGATAATTTGGTTGTTTTTGTGAAAGTTTTGTGATCAGTCATTCCTTATAAAATCATGATTTATTTTAGTCATTGGGAATTTTAAAATGATAAAAGTTAAAAACAAAATTTTATAACTATTGAAAATACTATATTTTTAAAAATGTTCAGGACCGTATCGAAAAACAAAATAGAGACCAAAAGTTTTCGTAAAATTTTATAGAAATTAAAATATAAAAATATTTTATTTTATGAAGGAAGAAGCATATTGTTGCCATCAATAAGCTGGAAAGTATATAATATTGTTTGCAAGCCTATGACATTGTGAAACAGTATATACATTTGATACTTCTCATTATTTATATTTATTTCCTTCTTACTTATCGTATTTTTTTTTCCAAGATAAGTAGCATGAATGTCAACTAAACATTAATTTTTTTTCTTAGCCATTATTTCTTTCAAATTAATGTTAAATTTAGTCACTAAAATTATATACTATTACCTTGAACTTTTGGACTATGTTTTAAATCACTAAAATAAACCTTCAAATTTTGTCTCTATAGTAAAACAGTTATAATAAAAACATTTTAGAATTCAAAATGAATGATTAACTTTGTGGATTCCATGAACCCTAAAAAACTTCAAAAAGTTATTTTTCTTTCTTATTCTGTGACGACAAGATACAACTTTAAGAGTAAGATTAACCATTTACTTGAATGAGGAGAGAATTAAGGATACATACATTGATAATATATTTAGACAATTGGGATCATAGCAATAGCATTAAGCAGTAAAACAGTGTAGATTTGTTATCTACAACTTAAACAATGTTAATGGCCAGTGGTAGCAACTCTATATATCAATCTTGAATTTTGTTGAGCTAAAACAGTGATGTTAACTGACCTCCAAATGGAAGCTAAGCATAAGTTTCCACTCAGGGTTTTCTAACTTTGTTTCTTCTCTGTTCTTAACTCCCCAACCATCCCATTGATATGACAATCTGAAACTAACCCAAGTTAGATATCATCATGTAGAAACATATTCTCTCTAATTGTTTAGAATTTGTTAAAAACTATAAAATTTATAGTTTTCAAAAATTTAACCATTAGTAGAGTTTGTTCACTTCAAACGATTGTTAGAAGGAGTTTTGCTAACATTCTCTCATCGTCTGAGGTATTTCTTTCCTCTGGCATCATCTTCAATGATGCTGCAAAGGGTAGGTGGAAAATCAACTGGCCACAAAACAACATCGTTTCCCAAAACAACCATCTTGGCAAGATGATCTGCTGCTCTATTAGTTTCACGCCATGAGTGAGAAATTTGACATTTATCAAACTTCTTTAACAGTGTCCAGATTTCTTTCAAATAGCCATAAGCTTTTGGACAACATTGTTTTCTATTAACTGTCTTCACAACACTCAAGGAGTCTGATTCCACCCATATTGCTTTAATCCCAAGGCCCCCACAAAGAACAAGGCCTCTCCAAATGGCCCACAGCTCAACCAAGAAAACATCTCCTTGAGGAACTTTAGAGACGAAAGCACATATTGGTTCGCCCCTATGATCACGAAGCAGCCCTCCAAAACTGGCAGTGTCTCTATTAATAGAACCATCAGTATTTAATTTTGTCCATCCAAACTCTGGCTTTTTCCATTTACACCATCTTATGGATCTGGAAACTGGATTGAGAATGTTAGCAATTTGGTTGAGATTCCTTATTAGATCCAATCCTTTGATTCTTTTCTGAGTAGAGGATAACATGCGCGTGCTTTTTGTTTTATGGAACTCTACTCTAAGCTCTTTTTCCTTATCCTTGTGTTTCTTCCCATTGAGATGCGCCCTTAAGCAATTTTCACTGGTAGTACTAATCTGACACAAAGCACAGCTCCATTCCTTCTGGACTAGCTTTATAATAGTTAGCCCTGTATGACTGCTTTCAGTCTTGTCACAACCTGCACTATCATCCTGATGCAAACAATTTTTGAAAGGAAATTTATATTAATGTCTATTGAGACAATGTCACATTAGAGTTAGAGTAAATGAAAATCTGTTAAGGAATGAACAGGAAACATACACCTCCTTGCAGACGATGAAAACTTGTATATAAACAAATATGCAACATAATTACAAGTGAAAATTAACCATGGTATTTGCATATTTAGAGTTAAGAGATAAACTGATCAAAAGTAGCAAAAAAATGGCTAAAACTGATCAATACCTGATATGCTTTAAGGTTTTTTTCTTGTATTTGACTTGGCAGAATTGTCTGATGAAAGAAATCGATAAGTTCCCTTTCCTGTATTTGACTTGTCATAATTGTCTGGTCAGGGACATCAACAAGTTTACCATCCTCATCTGATTCGAAATGTGTTCCCTTCTCACTGAAGATGTTTGTCGTCTTTGTAAATAGGCTCCAAACACAGTAGGGTCTAATTAAGAATTTGTAGACACATGGTGCTGCACCAACAGAAGGTATCAACAGCAAGATAGTTGCTATGGATTTCAGATGAGGCCACCATGGGAGGCTGTAAAAACAAGCAAATTAGAAATGAGACAAAATGGTAGTAGAAAACCAAAAGATGGGATATATTCAAATATCGGTGCAAGTTATGTTTGGTTCCATGCAGCAGACAGTGATTGTAGGAGAATGAACTCTTACTATATTTTCTTTCTTTCCCAACTCTACATTCAAAACTGAGGAATAAGGGAAGAGATTAACTTTTAATTTGGAGACATACGTTGAATAGTAGGAACAAAACAAAGTATGCACATTGCAATAACTTGGAAGGTAAAAATTGGAAAAGATGGCATACCAAGAGTTTACAAGTTTAAGTATTTGGGATCAAGATTACAAAATAATGGTAAAACTGATGAAGATGTCGTCTGACACAAGCTGAGTGATTAAAATGGAAAAAAGACTAGGAATTATGTGTGATCACAAAGTACCTACGAAGCTTGAAGGAAAGTTTTAGACCAGTTGTACTATATGGAAGTGATTGTGATCATATTGCTCAATAACCACTTGTACTCTATAGAAGTGAGTGTTATTACATTGCTCTATGAATTCTTATGTACTCTATGGAAGAGAATGTTGGACTTGAAAGCCACAAGAGGAAACTATGGAATGGCAGTATGAGAGTTAAGAAAAAACGACAAAAAATTGATTAAGGTGATTTGAATTAAAATTATCAGTGTGCAAGAACAATTAGGCGAGTTTAATGATTAATATAAACTAAATACTTTTGATTTTCTCAAATTATCAATTAATTTCTCAGCAGAAAAAAAATACCAGTTTAATAACACTGAAAGTTCCCATTCCACGATCATTGACAAGGAAAACAGAACCCAAAATGCAAGGCATCGCTGGTTGCTGGAACGGGAGTCACTCTCCATTGCACGAACAGAAACAAACCTGAAAAAAAAAAAAAATTAGGATCCATTTTCATATGTACTTTCAGAAAAAGGATATTCTTTTTACCAAGAAAACAAATTCAATTTGATTTTTGTCAAGAATTTATTATAAAGAGAACAGTGAATGCTTCACAGGATCAAAGGGTAATGTAATTTAACAACAAAATGGGGTATTTTCTTCATTATCATCACATTTACGAGTACTGATAGTAGCTACTTACAATGGACAAAGCAAGCTAAACGGAGGCCTGCACGTGCAAAAAAAAAAAAAAAAAAAAAAAAAAAAAACAGACACAAACGTAAGATAATAAGAACCTAAGAAAACTGAAACAGAAGGGTTAAATATGGTTGAGCATAACCAAAATTTTGAAATAACTAGTAATGAAGAAAAGAGAAGAGTTTGATTTACCATGAAAGGAGAGTGAATGACTTGGTTAAGAGAGTGTAAAATGGTTCTTCCCAACCCATTCTTTGCTAAATTTCAATCTCTATTCTTTTCTTTTCTTCTTCAACCCAAATCGAACAAAGAAGAAAGCAACAAGTAAACGTAGTGGAGAAGGAGAAGACCAAAAGTCAATTTGATCACCGCGTTTTTTCACCTTCTATTTCTCTTTGTTTCCCCCATAAACCAATGAAAAAAAAGGAAGGAAAAGACACGAAAAAATAAAAATAATCTTTAAAACATCTTTTGCTATGATATAATTATATTATAAATATATTGATTATATTAAAAGGTGATGTTTTTCTACATAATTGTAGTTAAATTTATACTTTTCTAGTCACTCCAAATAATTTTACTTTTAATATTTTATTTCTTTTCTTCCTTTTTCTGCCTTTTCATTTTCTGATTCGAATCCAAAAATGATTAATAACAACGCAACTTTGTTTACAGATGTTGCGTGGCATGCGTGGCTGACACCAATCCAATTATCGGAATTTTTATTGAAAGCAGATTTACCAATTAGATTTAAGTCTTTTGCTTTTTGAATGAAAAATGGTGTCTCTTTATCTTCAACAACACAATATCCTTGGTTTCCTTTTTGAATTTTGGTGTAATTATCTGGTTTGGTTAACACCATAAGGGGATATGTTTAAGTGTTATTCAGTATTTTTCTTATCAAATTAAAATTTACCCTTATATATAACTTTGAAAAGATTCTATTGACGCAATCAATTTAATATTATATATATATATATATAGTTTATTAATTTTATTCTTAAATATCTCTTCAAATTTAGCTAAATATATATAGATTTATTTTCTGTAATTACCATTTTTAATTGAATATATTTTAATGAGTATGTATATAATAATATACTCTAGTTATATATATATATATATATATATATATATATACATAATAATTAATCGATTAATTTGTACTCTTAACATAAATTTAAGAATATATATATATATGTATAACATTTCGGTATTCTAATTATTATCTTTCTTGAAATATATTTGAAGAGACTAATTAAAAAGATAAATTTGAAAATAAGTATTAATATATTATTCAAATATACTATTATAGTATTTATATATTAGTATTATAGTATTATAGTATTATCTACTATTATAGTATTATAGTCTTTATATATTTATGCATCAATAAAATATGTAAGATTTAAATAAATAAAATAATATTTTTTTTTCAAAAAATAAATATTAGTGACACAAATTAACATTATTATTATTATTATTATTATTATTATTATTATTATTATTATTATTATTTACTATTTTTATTACTTGTTCTTATTGAGATTAAGTGAAAATTGTTCAACTTTAGGATTTGAGTTAAATGTTTAGTTGGAATTTTTCTGAAGGTTGGTTGTGGAGCTTGTCAAAAAATATCGAGTGAAAGTCTACTTGTACAAGATTGTGTGACACTTAAATTAGTAAGAACTAAAGAAGATTTTAGAAATATTAATATAAGTAATAAAAGAAAAAAATTAAAAAAACAAGTATTCTGTGGGGTCATGCTATATTATAGATTTTGGAATCTGTGTTAGTATATTTAAAGATGAGTTGTTACTAATGACTATTAAGTTTGTTATAACAAAATTAGTTTTAATGTAAGATGTGGGTAGTTCTCTCAATGATTCTTAGGAATGATAATCATAATTTTAAATATCTGGAACTCCATGATACAGAAGTCCTTTGTGCTTTTAATTCATTGATGTGATGGATGAAAGAGCTTTTAGCAACTGCCCAACAAAAATTAATTGAAAATCTAGCTTGAAGGTCATCTTTTCACAATCAATTTCGATTGAAGTTTGGAAATCTAGCTCCAAGAGTTCAAAAGTTATATTTTCATGACTAGTTTTAGGTTGAAACTTTGCTACCATTTTAAAGTCAACTTTAGTTTAGTTTCTTTATTCATCATGACCTATTTTGAAACAGTACAAATCCTCATATGTATTAATGAGGGAGGGTTTTCAACCCTAATAACCATTTTTTCAAGGTGTTACTTAATTGTAGTTTCACTAATGTTTCAATTGTCTTAGATGTAACTTTTAAGAGTTGCTACATTTTGTCCTTAAGAAAAGACATTTTAAATGATTCTCGTATACCCTTGAAATTGTTTAAAATCTCTCATTTCACATGCCTTGAAATTGTTTAAAATCTCTCATTTCACATGTGTTTCTACCATTCCTCGTACAAACATTTCATATTGTTTTTACACTCATTTCGCTTCCTTCTTATGCTCTAATGGTCTCCTTTTTCTAACTTTTCCAATGGGAGTAGCCCTTTAGTAAGTAAGGAAGTTTTTGTCATTGGAGGTGAACCATCCTTGAGTCGCACTGACTCATTTTTTGTTGAGGGGGATTTGGTGGATGAACTTTCTTTTATACCCTCAACATTGTTGTTGTTGTGTTTTCCATTGTGTTGGTGGGTAATAGGGCTATTGTTGTCTTACCAATAGGAAAAGAAAACACAAGTTTCCTCTAATTGTGAATCCGAATACTTTTGGGTACAAGGAAGTTGTCGCCTATCTCTCCAAGTATACCTTGAGAGAATCTGTCAAGGAGTTTGTGTTATTTTTCAGTGTATGTTTTGATTTTGTGGCTGAGTTCATATTAGCAAAAGCTTGTGCTAAGTCTGACAAAGTTTTCATGAAACCACTACCAAATAGAAAGGACTTTACCTTCTTATACGAGTTTTTTCAAAGAATCTAACGTCTTGCTTCCTTTATCCACTCTTGAAAGTAGAATACATATAATTATAAATGTGACTTATAGCCAACTTCACTCAAATACTTGGACCTTTTTAAAAGTCTTCCAAATACTTTATTTCTATATAAAGTTAGTTGGGTTTCTTTGAATGAAGATAATTTATTAGTCATGCTTTTTTATTTATTAATAAAAGGACCACGTTTCAATAAATCCTTAAATCCTTTTTCTTTGTTATTGTATGTTAAATTCATTAATATATATTAACATTTGAGGCTATAAATATCTCACTTCTATCCCTTGTTTTACTTTCATATGTGTTTATAATATGAGTAGGAGATGAAAATGCTCACTAGAAGTTATAAAAAAAAAATAAATTAAGAAAGTATTCTCTAAAAATTTGACTATTGAAATATCATTAAATATCTTTGAGTACTATTAAATATATAAATAATAATCTTTTATTTCAATGTAGAAGAACTCTTATTATGAGGTAAAATTATATAATATACATCTATCTACTTTTGTTATATAATTTAATAATTATAAAGATATAAAATGTTCACCCATTCATATGTATAGAAATTATGTTATGATTAATATTGATTATAAAAAGATTTTTGGGAGATATAACAAATCTACTCTTAATTTCTAATTAAATAATATATATATATATATATATATATATATATATATATATATATATATTTATAATAATATTGGTGTTACAATATGGAGATTAAAAAGAGTATTAATTTGCATTTAACACATGATTTGACTTTTACAGTGTAAAAAGATATTCAACATGAAGTCAATTCAGCAGTGAAACGAATTAAGGACATATTATATGTAATTGAGGAAATTGTTACGTAAAAGAGAATGTGATTTTCATTTCGTAAGAAAATTATACCAACAATTAATTATATGGTGATGAAGGTTGATACGAAGTAGCGGAATGTTAAGATAATAAAAATTAAAGTACATAGATAAAAGTATTGATAAGGAAAAAAAACAAGATAAAGAAAGTAAGGAAATCATGAGTAGAAAGTAAGGAAATCATGAGTAATAATATATTACTCTTAAATTATACGCGAACAAATATCATAACGTACTTTAAATTAAATTAAAGTGAAGATTTTTTTTTTAAAAGAATTGTTATGTACCTTAAAATTATTCAATTATTTCGAAAATATTTTTTATTTATTTATTTAACAATAAATTATATCACAATAGCAATACATTAGTGGCACTCTGATCATGGAGCACCTCACGGAGCGGATCTTAATTCTAAAGCACTCACTAAATGCTTTTAAAGAATGACTCTGTTTTTTTACACTTTTTTTTAAGCAAAAATTAATTTAGAGTTCTTTTCATTCCACGATACCTTCTTCGGTACACTACGCGCGCCATGCTATTACGTGATTGAAGAAACACCTTTCTCTTTCATCTTATGGCATTTTGAAAACGTCGAGTGAAAATGGAAGCTTCTCCGATCAATTTCCTCCATGCTTTCACTCTATTTTGTACCACGTTGTTGCTTGTATTCATGTAAGCCTTCAATCATTGTCTATTTTGTTCCTAAATGTGATTCTTCTACTTAATTTCTTGTTATGTTCAATGTTGATTTTCAATTATTATTGGTTTTTTTATGTAAACAAATATTAGTGGGTGAGATTGAATGTTGAATACTTTGTTAACCATTTTAGGTTGAAATCAATATGAATGGTAAAAAGTTTGGTGGTGGTTGCAACTAACTAGAAAAAGGTTGTGGAGGTACCTAAAAGGGGATGGTTATGTGTAGAGTGCCATATAGAATTTGAATGAAGTTGTTTGCTTAATCAATCTACACATATTCTATTTATAACATTAAATATAGAGATAGTTTTTTTGTTAAGCAAAGAACGAGTCTCTATTTCTAATGCAGAGAACAAAAGATGTCGTCATGCAGTGTTGGATTATCCTCTGCATAGATTACTTCTATTTAAACTCTAATACATTATGCAGACCCTGCATTTTAAATTTCTCTTACTGATTTGTTATTGGTTAATGAGCATTCATGAACGAACTTTTACATTGGTATAAATGGATAAGTTGGACATTAATATATAAAGAAAAGTACACATAAACTTATTAGTTTTTTCATCTTAGTAATGGAGTCAAATTTACATGAATTAAGTAAAGAATCCTAAACAAGCAAGTCCAATTATAGAGGTGGCCTTGTCATGTTTAAAAGCGTTTGTCGATAGTTTATTGTTACTGATTCTCGTTACTATATCTAATTTCTTTAGGCACAAATTTTTCTATTTAGAAGTGTAGCATATAATTTGATTATGATTTGGTTTACTTGACTTTTATAATAAGATAATTGATGTTACCTGCAACAATTTTTTCCTCACTAATTCTGATACCAATTATTATATTAAGCACTTATTGTTTGACCAAAAACTATAACCAATGATTCTGATACAAATTGTTATATTAAACACTTACCACTAGATTAAAAACTACAACCGATAGTCATAACACGACTTTTTCTATTTAAAAACATAGCAACCCAAATGTCATGATTCAATTGTGATTTGTCTCAACTGAATTTTGTGACAAGACCATTGATGTCACCTGCACTACAAGAAAATAGCTATTTAGAAACCAATTTTTAGTTATCAAATGAAATGGTTGTTAATTATGACCAAAATAGTCACCAAATTAAATTTTGGTTGCTAAATAACTATAAAATAGAAATAATGATTGAATTTAGTGACCAATTAGGTTAAGATAATTGATATCTAACATTAGCTACTAAGGTTTTAGTGACCTATGCTATTAGATTCTAAATTGGTATCTAATTAAGTTAGGGACTAATTTAGAATCTAATGATATTGGTCACTAAAACCTTGGTAGTTAATGTTAGATACCAATTATCTTAACCTAATTGGTCACTAAATTCAATCATTACTTTTATTTTGTAGTTATTTAGTAACCAAAATCTAATTTGGTGACTATTTTGGTCACAATTAGCAACCATTTCATTTGGTAGCTAAAAATTGGTCTCCAAATAGCTTTTTTCTTGTAGTGTTGTAACATTTGATCTGAATCTTTAAATTCATCACCATCAACTGGCAGATTCGCTTGCAACTTGTTTGTTTCTTCAACCTTTAGTGTTTAGTTAATATAGACTCTGAATGACTTTGATGTCATATTAGAAAGATAAAATTTAAGTCTAACTCAACTTCATAAAACTAACTTAATAAGGTGAAGTATACACTCATTTCTGTATTATAAGTTGATCATATTTCTAGACGATTTGAGATATTCAATATACCTCTTCACACATTATGTAAATCAAGTGGAGGAATATAAAAACTAATAATAGATGACATAATATGTTCAACTAATCTTGTTAATATAGACAATTAATAGGCTCAGATACCATTTTTAAAAAAGACATAATTTAAATCTAATGCGATCTCATAAAACTAATTTTGTAAGGTGAAGTTTACAGGGACCTTTAGTTATGTCTCCACTTAATATGAAATCCGGACAATATCTTCTCTCATGAGCTTCTCTGGCCACAACCTCTCTAGTTCCCTCCACGTGGAAAGGATTCTTTTACGTCGCCATAGGTGTTGTTGTTTCTAATGCATGTTCGTTTTACTACGACCAAGGTGAAGCTGGAGGAAGGGACATAAAAGTCTGAATAGTTGTGTACAAAATTTGTTGGAAATATGATTACTTTTATTCCAACGTCTCGCCACCATGGATGAAGTTGTGACCTACAAACTTCACCTAATTTCACTTTAATCCATCGTTCACGATGATAATTTGCCTAATTTAAGCTTTCATTGGTTTATGCTAAAGATTATGGGAATTGTACTCATACATGGCGTCTCCAGAATCTTCTAAAGTGCATGGGAAAATTGCTGTATGCAATAGGTGAGAATGCTAGGATTTAGAAGGCGGGTGAAGTAAAGCTTAGTGGTAGGTTGAGAATTTTTTTAACAGCAAAACGGAATATATATATATAATGGGAGTACTTGAGGTACTCTAATCCATTTACAACAAAAAAAAATCTGTATATAGGCAATTTATTAACGGCAGCTCCATAACCAATAAAGATAACATCTATAACTTTACCCATTGTTTTATAATATACCATCATTACAATCACATCAGAAGGATATCTTCAGCCATCTAAATCTAGATAACACGTGGTACATTTTTATCAAAATTATGTAAACCCTATGTGGCATAATACATTTTGAAACCATATCAATAATCATGGGTCAACGATTGGACTATAAGAGTGTAGTTCTCATATGATTCTTTTATAGCATTAAAATGGTCCTGCTAGCCTTCATGGTTTGATGTGTGATCTCTCTATTAGTATCAGTTGATCAGTAAGAGTCATCCTTTATGTTTGAAGTTGGATCCTAGCCACCTGACCAACATCACAAGAGAAACATCATAGGCAAAATCTAAAATTCTATTACTTTGCATTAGTGAAACTAGATACTGTATAAGAGCAACTATTATTTAGAAAATAGAGCCTGATTAATTCCTCTATACAAATGTTTGTCTGCATAATTGAATCTTATCATAATGTCCTTATAATTTTAGCTGCTAATCCCTTGCCATTAAGAAAATTAATTGAAATAATCCCTCATTATATCATATAGATCCCATAAACCAACATCTTAAAAAAAAAATAATCACTGGCAGAAATAACTTCCACACACATTTATTGTTCAATTCATTTGTGTCACGAAAGTAGTTCATGATTAAGTATCATATAATGGTATAAGTGGTTAAAATTTTGATAGTTAATGTTAAATACTAATTATGTTAACTTAATTAGTCACTAAATTCAATTATTATTTTTATATTATAATTATTTAACAATCAAAACCTAATTTGATAGTTATTTTGGTTATAATTAACAACTATTTTATTTGGTAGTTAAAATTAGTGTTTAAATAATTTTTTTCTTATAGTGTATCCAAAATTTTATTTATATCTCCGTGAAGACTCTTATCATCTTAGTTATTTGTGCACATACAAATAATGAAATAATGAGATCATGTGATGCCTTATTAATGTAGAAAACATAGTATGCTTCGTGTTTTCAAGTTGAATGTTATGTTGCTATTACTTTATGTTCATTATAGTTAGTGTTATATTTTATTACTTGTTTTCTGATTACAAATTTTATATCAGATTATCTTTTGTATTCTTATCTTGGATTTTGAGTCGGGTACTTGGTGCATCGGTTGGATTTTGCGTTGGTGGATGCAACAGTTTAAAAGACGTGGAATTGAAGTTTAAAAAGGTTCTTCTTTACTTTTACTCACTTTCTTACTTCTTATTTTCTAGTTACAAAATCTACAAAATCTTAAATGCATCAACAACTTAGTTATTCTTTACACAACCCTTTTTGAAAATCCCAGTTCAAATTCTTTGTTCTTTTTTATGTTTGTTTGTCTAAAGCCATATCAATATATTGTTTCAATTTATGACATGTGCAGGGTGCTGTTGAATCTGTATCTATTGGTGAAATTAAACTTAGTTTTCGTCGTTGTTTGGTTGAACATGGTGTGGGTAAGAGTTCTTGGGACCCAAAGTTGCAACTAGTAATATGCAACTTAGAAATTGTTACACGACCTCCAATTAAAAGCTCTGAAAGCTCTGAGATAAAAAAGAAGAAACCTAAAAAATCTAGTGGTGGTTCTTCTGGCAAGGGAAAGGGAAAGTGGAAGACTATAAGCAACATTGCAAAATATTTGTCACTTTCTGTGACAAATGTAGTTTTGAAGGTATGCATCTTTGTGTCATTCTTTTTTCTTGGTCGACCAAAACATACATTAATTTTAGTACTTCCCTGAATGGTGTCTTTAATTTTTTTTTATAATATGTAATACCATATTTAGAATGATTGCTAGATAATAAAGTGTTATGGGTATTATGAGTAGTAAAAGAAAGTTTAATATATTATTTTGTATGTGTTTGAATTTTTAATTCTACTAGGACTGACATATTATTTGAAAACATTGTTTTTTTTGGACATTGTGAATGTCTTTTGAATATTGCAGACACCTAAATTTACTCTTGAGATTGGGAAGTTGAATGTGGACTTATCTAAAGATGCCGGATCCGAGTCAGATTTGGTAGTTAGGGTTCAAATACTACCCATTGTGGTTAACATTAGTGAGCCTCAAGTTAGTAATCAGTTATCTGAATCTAGTGGTGGAGGAAGCAATACTTCTAGCCAACCATCTATTGCTTCTACAGAAAAGACTTCTTCTGCTACTTTTGTCTGTGAAAAATTCTCTGTCTCATGTGCATTTGGCCATGATAGGTACTAATTTCCTTGTATAAATTTTTTAAGTACTAATCTTCATTTAAGTTTGAGAAAAGGAAATAAATTTGTATGTAAGATGTTCGTGATGAAAAAAGCTTATGGTTGAAGGCAATAGGAGTTTCAAAGTGAGAAGCTTCAAGGGAGATTCTAATGCACACATGGTTTATCTATTGTGAATAATTTATTAGAAACAAACAAACATTTTAACTAATAAGGTTGCATTGTTGGACCTAAATTTGATAATTCCAAACTAAAACTTTCTCTTAATTAGTTTGGTTTGCAATTTTGGTGGTGCATAATTTTTTCCTAAAATTTTTTAGGACAACTCAAATGGTACTTGGTTTTTAGTTTTCATATTTGTAGTTGTTCATGTGTTGCTGTCTTACATAAAGGTCTCTGTAGTTATATTTGATTTTTCCTTTACAATTTATTTTATGTCCTCATATTTAAAGTAAAAATTACCATTGACTTGGATGATCTCTTTTTTTTCTTTTTTATAAATATTTTTATCAATTTAGGGTTTCTTAGTTGTTATTTTTCTTCTTGTTTTGGATGTAGGGAAGTAGGTATAATTATAAGGAGTGTAGACGTTTCCATAGGAGAAATCACTGTGAATTCGAATGAGGGGTTGCTTGAGAAAAAAAAAAGTTCATCAGAATCTTCTTCTGACTCTCAGAAAAATATAGCATCACATGTTGATCCCAAGAGCAAAAAGCCACCTTCCAATAAGCGAGAAAAACTTGCAGGCTATATTTCAAAGTTTCCACAGAAGGTAGGGCAATTATACATGCTTTTATTTTTTTTATTTCTTTTCTAATGTTTTTTCTTATATTATAATGGATAAATGAATCAAACTTGATTGAAATTTATTAAGTCAATTGCTCTTAAAGAAGATTGGGAACAAACATTTTATGCCTTCTAAGCATTTTCATTTTTTAAAAATTGAACATTTTGGTTTTGGCTATTTGTTCGTGTTTATAGTAGTTTTTGGTGTGTGTGAGCCCATTTACTGTAGAATTCTAAAGTTGTTCAAAGGTTTTTCAAATGGTTTAAATGTTAACTGTTTAATTATGTTTTTTCATTAGGTGAACTTCAATTTGTCAAAGGTGAATGTGAGTTTTACGCATCGTGAACGTAATCTTTATGTTGAAAATAACATCATGGGCATCCAATTCAAAAGCATCAAATCACGACCAACAAAGGATGGTGGGGAGAGTACACGTCTTCATTTTCAACTCGAATTTGGTGAAATTCATGTATGGAGTGTGTGTGTGTTTTATATATATATATATATATATATGAAACTTGTGTTACGATTTTCCATTTTCTATTTTCCTTCTTGCTAACAACTTTTCTTGTTGTTTTATTTATATTACAGCTTTTTAAAGAAGGTGGTTCTTCCATCGTGGAGATATTGAGTGTGAATTTGGCTTCTTTTGTGTATGTCCCTGTACAGGTAAGTTATTTTGTATTCCATATAGAAAACACCTTTGTATTTTTGTATAATTGGCAAGCTTTCCTAATATTAGAGAGAAATGAAAGGGTAAAATGTAGTTTATGTGGAGAAAATTTAATAGAAATATTAGTCTATCAACTACTTATACTTGCACTTGCTTATGCATATATATATATATATATATATATATATGAAACAAAGAAGCATAAGACCGAAACATAAAATTATTGTCTCTCTATGAATCAAAAATAGAATTTTCTTCCTTGTTAGTGGATAATAGACAACGAGGTATAATGCCAATATTTATAATGTTTATTTACCTTTTAAATAATGTTCAACTTTTTTTTAATAATGTATATTTAGTATGTTTTATTAATTTTTATAGATAATTAAGTATGTATATATACATATATTATTACACTAGTTCACAATTATATTCAAGATTGATGGGATCGACCTTCCCCATAGTAAACATAGTATTATAGATCATTGTTTTAGAATAGGAAAGGCAAACCTTTATAAATCATCTTAAAAGAATTGTGATTAATAAATATTTTGTTCTTTAAAGTTTGAATCAATCCACCTCATCACTATAATTAAAGTCTTTCTTCTCTCTTCATCTTCTTATGCTCTTATCTTTTATTTTCGGATTTCAATCTTTGGTCATAGGCTTTAGTTTCAATTGTGAATGAGGGGATATGTGTAACTATGCTCTAAAGCTTAAGTTAGTTATACGTATACTAAGTTAGAATTCTTAAAGATTTTATTACTTTTTTTTTTCTGGTCCATACATCTATTTATATTATCTAAAGTTACATCTATTTATATTATCTAAAGTTAGACTGTTATGTGTAAGGATTTGTTCAAACTCAAATAGATCCAATATCTCCTTAATGATGATTCATATATTAACACCTAATTATTGATAATAAAGTAATTACGCAGTAATCTAGTAAGATAATTGGTGATTGATTTGTGAACTTTGTGACATGTCAACATTTAAAGTTACGAGTCATGTGCGATCTTTAAACTTAAGTGGTAGTGATGAGTCTCTTAAAAAAAGTTCATCTTTTTTTTGTTGTTTATTCAATTATCTAACATATATACAGTATATATTTAAAAATCAAAATGATTAACTTTTATTTCCACAATTTCTATCAAGTTAATTGAGAGTTGTTGAGAAAATTCAACTCTATAGGAAATCATTCTATCTTCTTGAGGGATTATATTTTCTATCTCCCTCATTATAAGAATTCTCTATTTTTTTTTTCTTTTTGTCCCTCCATTATCTTAACGAAATTGGTTTCCTTTAGCACCTTTGTAGTTTAGCTCTTAGGTGGTCTCTTTCATGTCTTTAACTAAGTGAATTTGAATTTGCTCAAAAACTTTGTATGTACATTAATCATTCATCTTTTTCTTGACTTAGCTTCCCTTGCACAATAAAAAGGATCAAGATTTCACCAACTAAATCTCTTAATCATATTTGCATATTTTAAATGTTTTTCTCCTAAATTAGGGTTACACAATTTGGGATACAGAAGATTTGAGAAAAACAACATTAAATTATGTTCGTAAATAAATTAAAATAAAACACTTAATAAACATAAGTATAAAAGATTTGTAATGATTATACACATTCCTAACCAGCTGATGTAGATTTCTGATTACACAAACTTTTTTGTGAACTCATTATAAGACATAACATTATTCATTTGTCTTTACCTAAAACTAATCTTTTATGAGGCTTTGTCCTCAAGTAATGCATTCGGGAAGACGTTAATCTTTTTCATCCCTTACTTTTAATGAAACTTAACATTTCGAACAAAAAAAATTGGCACATTGCCCATCTTGAAGCCTACAAAACTCTTATATAGTTAGTTGAATGGAGAATTTTTAAAGAGTAATTCATTATTTTGTAGAAGTTGAAATATTTTATAATAAAATATTTTGTTTGAATAGAAAATTTTAGAAGAAATTTAAATTTTATAAATTTATAAGAGTAGTTTGATTACTTAAAATTGTAAAATTTTATTAAAAAATAAGAATTTAAAATTCTTCCTAATTTCTTCTATTTCACATTTGTGTTTCTTCTCTTCGTATTTTTTTCTTTAATATGGATTGGATGTTGTTTACTTAATGTCATTTGAGATGTCATCGGTTGTATATCAATTGAGGTGTCATCAACTCTACATATTTTATTTAATTGATATCAGTTAAGAATTCTTTTAGGCCGAAATCAATAGAGATGATTTTTCTAGGACATTGTTAGAGTTATTTTTTCACTTATGCAAGCCAATATTAGTTTGTGCTTTCCTAGGCAGCATCAACAATATTCTTTTATCGATCTCAAACATGTTTTTTTTTTCGATTGACATTAATTAGAGTTCTTTTCAAATGTCAATCAAAATTGGTTTTAACTTATGCTAATCATATATATATATATATATTTTTTTTTTTCCTTTTAATGTAGGTTAAGATTATTTTTCAATCAAAGTTAGGATTTTCTTATCCATTATTGATAGAATTACTCTTTGATCAATATTAATAAATTTTTTTTATTGATGTTAATGATATTGCCTTTCAATCAATGTTAATCAAGATATATCAGTCACAATAATATGAAATATTTTTCTATTAACATTATTAAGATTATCTTTTCACTGATGTAAGTTAGAATTATTTTTCAGTAGTTGTTAGTTAGAATATTTCTCAATTAATGTCAGTCGTTTTTCTTAACTTATGTCAACTGGTTTTTGTCCATTGATGTTTGTCAAGAGTTATTTTTTTATTATTAGTAAACTTATTTTTCAATCAATGTAAAGTAATTTTTTCAAAAGTTTTCTAAGTTTTGTTTTTTTTTTTTTTTTTTAAAAATTTTTTTAATTTTTTTTTTTTTTTTTTTTGTCTAAATCCAATTAGGGAAACTTGGGACCAATCTTAGAATGGGACTTATATTGACCAATGTTAGCCTAGAATGTCAAACAATAATCCCAACCAACGATGCCAAAAAACAATGACCCTAATGAGTTTAGTCGAAATAATCTGGTCAATATCAATTAATTGATGTGAATCGAGAAAAAATCATGTCAATGAAAACTTTAAAAATCTTAGCAAACTTCGATTAGAGAATAAATTTGATTCATATCAAGTGAAAAACATCACCTAAAAATATTTCTTTTATTATTAAATGTAATATATTATTAACGTAGAATTTTATATTTGATAGTAATTGAAATATTTTATCTACGAAAAAAATTAATAAATTTAAATTACTTTATCCAAATAAAACAATTTAAATTCAGATTAATTTAAATTTAATATATTTTTCTTTCATAAAATTATAAAATTCTCCACAGAATCAAATAATTTTTGTTTTGGAGATATAGAACAATTTTAGCATTCACCTACCAAATTAAGCTTTCCGGAGAAACGTTTACTGATAGACACAACATTTTATAATAGAATTTCTTTAGATGTTTATATATAAAGGACATTGATCTCATAATATGAATGAAGAAGGCTTGACATGAAGTATTACACTGTTGTTCTTGTATTTTATGTGCAAACTTACTTCATGTTTTGGTGTCTTCCTCTAGTCAGTTATGCTTGTGAGAGCTGAAACACAAATTAAGATTGGACGTTCACAATGCAACATCGTAATGAGCAGAATAAAGCCTTGGTTGCTCCTAAAGCCACCACCTAATAAGAAAAAAATGGTTATCAAAGAAGAAGCTCCTGTTGCAAAACCAAAATCAACTGATGACAGTAAGGCCATCGTATGGACTTGTAACTTGTCAGCTTCCGACCTTACAATAATGCTTTTCAGTATGGCTGGTTCTCCACTATATCATGTAAGTATATTGCCATATATATATGTGTGCTTATATATAAATACATATGTGTGTATGTATGTATATATTGTTGTTATCTGTGAATCAAAATAAGCTTAACAGTTTTACTATATAAACTGGTTCTTGTTATATGTGATGTTGTGCATGTGGTGATTCATGATTAAATTCTTTTTCAGTGTATATGTTTTCTCATTTGAGTCCTGTGGTTTTGTTTGAGTCCCTATTATTTTTTTGGAAATGATAACGTGACAATAAGAAATCAGAAAAAGAAGTATGAGATTTTTCCAAAATAACGCACAGTAAAAATAAAATCTTCTAATATAAAAGAAACTAATAGCAAAAGTTTATAATTTTGATAAAGATTGAAATAGGGCTGCATGAACAATATATATATTTAGCATGAACAAGCCATACATTTTAATCCTGAAATTATCTGTTCTAGTGATTTTTTTTTTTTTTTGGCAACTGATTGGTGGTAAAATATTACGAACAAACTCATTCAAATGTCTGAGTTTTGAAACTGTATTTTGTCTATGCAAGCGGATATTTTTTTGAAGCAGAAGAAAGTGTTACACTAGGATCTAGAAAGGATAAACTCAGATAAAATCATATCAACTTTGTTATGGTTATGAATTTGGATGATAGAAAAAGTAGTTCAGAAGTTACTTAAATACTATTAAACTGGTATCAAAACATCCTAACAGTTTTTAGTAAAGATTATTGAAGAATAGGACCATCCTCAAAATCAAAACAAGGTTGAAATATTGAGGTCATTTGATCTGCAAGCTTGAGGGTCTAATGTTGAAGAGATCATAATTGTGTATTTTTTTTTTTTTCTTAAAAGGGTGCATTTGGTTTGTTTAGCTTTATTTTTTATAATATACTTTTTATAAATAACTACAAAAAATGTCGCCTTATTTTCACTTCTTTTCTCCTTTGCAGATTCTTGAAAAGAGGAAATGAAGTAAAAACAAGGTGACTTTTTTTAAACTATTAATGAAAACATGTGAATGAAAACAACAAACTAATGATTCATGTAAATTTTGATTTTAGTTCCTAGCATGTTTAATAAGTTTTCCATCTCTATATTTATCAATGTAATAAATGTAGGAACTGAAAAGTATTAATTTTTGTAAAACAAAAAGTAACAACGTAAAATAATTTACTGGGCTAAAATGATATTGATCAGAATAAACTACTAAGAAATGCTACTTGGATATTAGACTTGAGGTTCAAAGGATGATTGTAGGATATTGGTTGAATGTTTTGTTGAAGTCTCACCAAATGGGTGGATTGTTTAGTTTCTTTGACTCTTCAAATTTCTTTTGTTCAATTCATTATATGTACCTGTTTGATCATTTTGAGTTCTAGTGGAGGAAATTTTCTTAAATGTTAATTCAAATGTTTTTGAGTAAAGACATTTACCACCAAGCATTCATGTATTGTTTCCAAATCCAGGGTTGCTTAAAATCAACACATGTATCTGCAAACAACACTTCGAAGATGGGAACTGCAGTGCATTCTGAACTTGGTGAACTAAGCCTCAAAATGGCCAATGAAAATCAAGAATACTTGGAAGAAAGCATTTTTGGTGCTGAATCAAACTCTGCCTCCATTTTGCACATTACAAAGGTTGCTGTGGATTGGGGCAAAAAAGACATCAAAACCTCTGAAAAAGAGGCTCCAAAGTGTGTGCTAGGTTTATCAGTTGTTGTGACTGGCATGGGAATTTATCTAGGCTTTGAGCGTGTAGAATCATTCATATCTACAGCAATATCCTTTCAAGTTCTACTTAAAAGCCTTTCAGGTCCAAAGAAAAAACCCACACAGACCCGGGCACATTCATCAAAAAGTTCAGGGAAAGGAACTCAAATGTTGAAATTCCATCTTGAACAGTGTTCAGTTTATGTATTGGGTGAAACTGGTTTAGAAAACGCAGTTGTTCCAGACCCCAAGAGAGTTAACTATGGTTCACAGGGTGGTAGAGTTATAATAAGTGTGTCTGCAGATGGCACCCCTCGCACTGCAAATGTAATGTCCACTGTTTCCAGTGAGTACCGGAAGCTAAAGTACTGCATTTCTCTTCAAATCATAGATTTGAAGTTTAGTGTGAACAAGGAGAAAAGATCCAAACAGGTAGAACTTGCCAAGGCCAGATCTTTCTATCAGGAGTATTATGATGAAACTAGGCCAGTATCAAAGGTGGCATTACTTGACATGCGAAATATTAATTTTGTACAACGATTGGGTGGCCTTAAAGAGAATGCTGCATGCTCTCTTTTAAGTGCCACTGAGATTTCTCTGAAGTGGGAGCCTGATTTACATCTATCAGTGATTGAACTGGTTTTGCAGCTAAAATTAGCATTACACAATTCCAAGCTTCGGGAGAAAATTAATGAGCAAGTTGAAGATGTTGTGTCTGATGTAAAAGATTCTAATAAGAAAAATGAAGCTCCTGTTCCATCAGGGCATTCTGAAAAGAAGAAAGAATCTGTTTTTGCTGTTGATGTAGAAATGTTGAAGATATCTGCTGTGCTAGGAGATGGAGTTGATGCTATGGTTCAGGTGCAGTCAATTTTCTCTGAGAATGCTCGTATAGGAGTGCTCTTTGAAGGACTCTCGTTTCATTTTAATGGGGCCAGACTAGTCAAGAGTAGCAGGATGCAAGTGTCACGAATTCCTAGTAAATCTGCTGCTGCTGCTGCATCTGATGCAAAGGGAGTTACAATATGGGATTGGGTGATTCAAGGTCTTGATGTTCACATATGTATGCCATTCAGATTAGAATTGCGTGCTATTGATGATGCTCTAGAGGACATGTTGCGTGCATTGAAGCTCATTGTTGCTGCAAAGACCAACATGATTTTTCCGGTGAAGAAAGAGAGTTCCAAGGCTAAAAAGCCTAGTTCAGTAAAATTTGGATGTGTGAAGTTTCTCCTACGCAAGTTAACTTTTGATATTGAAGAGGAACCGATTCAGGGATGGCTTGATGAACACTACCATCTGCTGAAGAAGGAGGTTGGTGAATTAGCTGTCCGGTTAAACTTCTTAGATGATTTTATATCCAAGGCCAAGAAAGATCCAAATTCCACTGATGACACCAATACTTCTCATGAAGAAAAAAAAATTTACATCAATGATGTTGAGGTTGATTTGAACAATCCTTCAGTTGTTGAATCGATGCGAGAAGACATTTATACACGAACATTCCGATCATATTACCAGGCATGCCAAAACATAAAGTTGTATGAGGGATCAGGTTCTTATAGAAATGATAAACTTCAAGCTGGTTTCAAGCTTAGTACTTCAAGATCTTTTCTTCTTTCAATATCTGCAGCAAACTTAGACGTAACCTTGACAAAAATTGACGGTGGAGAAGATGGCATGATTGAAATTCTGAGGAAGCTTGATCCTGTTTGTCGTGAATTAGAGATACCATTTTCCAGACTTTATGGAGCAAACATTCTCTTGAACACTGGTTCTCTTGTGGCTCAAATTCGAGATTACACATTCCCTCTCTTCGCTGGAACTTCTGGCAAATGTGAAGGTCGTGTTGTGATGGCTCAGCAGGTAATATGAAGCAACATAATCTTTTATCAACATTCTAGTTTTTAATACTTACTTTGATCAATTATCATCCTTAAACACCTGTCAAAGTCGTATCCGTATCCGTGTCAGTATCTTTCATAAGTCAAAACATAATCCCCATGAGTTTATACATTTTCTCTCACTTTTAAGAAGAAGCTACATGTTACTTGAACTGAACTTTGTATTTGTTTCTCACATCTATTGGTCATTATTCTTTGATTTATTTCAAGTAGGCAACTAGCTTTCAACCTCAAATGCTTCAAGATGTGTTTGTTGGGGAATGGAGAAAGGTAAGCATGCTGCGATCAGCCACCGGTACTACTCCGCCGATGAAGACATACACAGATTTGACGTTACAGTTCCAGAAAGGTGAAGTGTCATTTGGGGTGGGTTATGAACCGGTTTTTGCTGACATTAGTTATGCTTTTACGGTGGTGCTACGGAGGGCTAATCTAAGTGTTAAGACTCCTGGGCCACTTATTTTGCCACCCAAAAAGGAGAAGAGTTTGCCATGGTGGGATGACATGAGAAACTACATTCATGGAAGAATTTCCTTACTATTTTCTGAAACAAACTGGAATATTTTGGGAAGTTCAGACCCTTACGAAAAGTTTGATAAGCTTGTACTTTTGACTAGTGCTATGGAAATTCACGAGTCTGATGGTCGCATTTTCCTTTCTGCGCAAGATTTCAACATTTACTTGACCAGTTTGGAGAGTATGGCAACCAAACGGGGTACCAAAATTCCACCAGGTGTTTCTGGTGCATTCTTTGAAGTCCCAGTTTTCATACTTGAAGTTACAATGGATTGGGGTTGTGACTCTGACATGCCACTGAATCATTATTTGTTTTCACTTCCAATTGAAGGGAAGCCTCGTGATTTCGTGTTCGACCCCTTCAGATCCACTGCTCTTTCGCTTCGATGGAACTTATCATTTAGATCCGTTCCTCCTCCATCAGAAAATCAAAGTTCATCATCTGTTGAAGGAGATGCTAATGTTCATCAGCCTCCTCATACTTCTGGGAATGCTTCACCAACAATAAACCTTGGTGCTCATGATATATCATGGCTAACAAAATTTGGTACCTTGATGTACCTTCCCCCACATAAACTGCGCTTGTTCTCGCGTTTCCCTCGTTACGGTGTTCCAAGAATTGTCAGATCAGGGAACCTTGCACTAGACAAAGTAATAACTGAGTTTATGATGCGTATAGACGCCACCCCAATTTGTATAAAGAACGTGTCTCTGCATGATGATGATCCAGCCAAAGGACTGACATTTTCTATGACAAAGCTCAAGGTTGAATTATGTTTTGGGAGGGGCAAGCAAAAGTTTACTTTTGAAAGCAACCGTGGCCTTCTTGATCTTGTTTACCAAGGTGTTGATCTTCACATGCCCAAAGTTTTCCTTAGCAAAGAAGGCTGCAGCAGTATTGCTAAATTGATTAGCATGGCACCAAAAGGGTCACAAGCTCCATCCAAGGATAAAACACCCCCTGAAAAAAGTTGTCTGACACAGAAAAATCCTGATGATGGATTTCTTTTATCCGGTGATTACTTCACGATAAGGAAGCAGTCCCCAAAGGCTGATCCTGATACTTTGATAGCTTGGCATGAAGCAGGAAAAATACATTCTGACAATACCTATGTACGACCTCAGCGTGAAAATCGAAGTGAAACTGATGAGCATGAGCAATCAGATCCAAGTGATGATGATGAAGGATACAATGTGGTAATAGCAGACAGTTGTCAGCGTGTGTTTGTGTATGGTCTCAAGCTTCTGTGGAATATTGAAAACAGAAATGCTGTTTGTTTCTGGGTTGCTAGTCTTTCCAAAGCCTGTGCACCAGCCAAGCCTTCTCCTTCTCGGCAGTATGCACAAAGAAAGTTACGTCAGGAGAAGAAAAAAGCAGAAGTAGCTGAAACTGATCAAGATGGTGCAGGTGAAACCACTCAAGATGATGGGGCTGAAGTCCCTCCAGATGATGGAGCTGAAGTCCATCAAAATGATGGAGCTGAAACTCATCAAGATAATGGTGGCGAAATCAGTAAAGTTGATGAAGCTGAATCCCGTCAAGACAATAAGGCTGAATCCCATCAAGACAATAAGGCTGAAACCAGTCAAGATGAAGGAGCTGAGACGCATCAAGATGAAGTTTCTACGTCCCTTGACACCAATAACATCTCGGATTCTCTCTCTTCTCCGACTGCCAAAAATCCTGAATTACCTTCATCCCCATCACATGAGGATAATGTGGACAACTTACCATCTAGTATGTGTCATATGCTTCAGGAAATTTATATGCAAGTAGTAAAATATAACACAAAAGAAGCAAATACATCGCTAAATACTCCTTGTGTCACAATAGTACTTTCACTGCTTTCCAGAGACCCTTGATGATTTTTTTGTTAAGCCCCATTTGATCTTGAGTATTGTTACTAACAACTTTGTTTACCCTCTTTTATTTCCCTTTTTGTGTCTATTTCCCAGCTAAAAATGAGAAGAATGCCGATGAGAAGAATGGCGAAGAGAAGAATGCCGATGAGGCAGAGGAGGGGACTCGTCACTTCATGGTTAATATCGTTGAACCACAGTTTAATCTTCACTCAGAGGATGCAAATGTAAGTTATAGAGTACGTTTTCATTTTAAATAGAACTTATGGGGAAGATACAGTATGCATTTTGATTATTGTGCATGCCCTTCAGATGGTAACTTGTACCTAGATTGAAACAATAAAATCCTTTTATTCAAATTTCTCGACAGATCTTATTTTGAGAAACAGCTGACAGCTTTGGTTTTCTGTTTCCTGTTAATTTGTTTAGGATAATTAGTTGTGCATCTATGAAGACCACGTCCAATTTCTATATTATGTCTTTTATTTTTCATGTGTTAGTTCTCCTTTGTTTATAAATTTTCAAAAGTTTTCTAAGATTATATGTGTGTTCATGCTTTCACAGGGAAGGTTTTTGCTTGCTGCTTTAAGTGGCCGCATTTTAGCCCAGTCATATCACTCAGTGCTTCAAGTTGGTTATGAGATGATTGAGCAAGCACTTAGTACTACTGATGCACAAAGCAGTGAATACCAGCCTGAAATTGCATGGAAAAGATGGGAGTTATCTGTGATGTTGGAGCATGTGCAGGCCCATGTTGCACCAACAGATGTTGATCCAGGGGCCGGAGTGCAGTGGCTACCAAAAATTCGCAGAGGATCCCCAAAAGTAATGCGCACAGGTGCTCTTCTTGAGAGAGTTTTTATGCCTTGTGATATGTACTTTCAGTTCACAAGGCACAAAGGAGGCACACCAGAACTGAAGGTAATTTCTTTTTATATCATTGTAAAATCCAAAGATCCTTGTCAGATGATGTCTTTTATTTGAACTGTTGTGCTGAATGATTTGCTTCTGATTTGGATAATAGAAACAGCAGTCTTTATAATGTTTATGCTATATACGTGGAGAACTTTCCATCAATTAGATGTCTGTTTTTTCATTGTTTTTATTACTAATTTCTTGCATACTCTTTTGGGGAATACTGATTTAGTGCTAAATCTTTCTATATCTTTTTGACAATAAGGTTTCAGGGGTTTGTTAAAAGAAAAGAGGTCATGAACTGCGCTGTTTTTCTTAGGTTGCTCTATTTATTTATTTATAAATTTTATGGAGAAGAAAAATGCTAGAATTTTAGAATATTTCTTTACTATGAGGAAGCTTCTCTCTGTCAAGTCTTCTGTTTTTTCTCATCATACAATACATATGTTTCTTCAGCATCTATTATTCATTTAACGATAGGAGATCACTTGTGTACCCAATGAGGAATGTGAGCACTTATATAAGCAACTTTTAGGGCTCATTTTTCTGTTCGAGTTCATTTTTGTGATTGTGAAGTATTCTTTTATGATATTTTTATCTTATATTTGTTTCCTTACAATTACATTTACTCTAGTTTAATCTCCTCAATAGCTAACATTTTTAACATGAAATTAGAGCTTAAATGTTCTAAGGGACTGTGAAAGAAAAAATAAGAGAGAAGAGAAGCCAAAAAGTCAAAGAGAAAGAGACCTCTAAAACAATACGGGCCTGGCCAGTAGTTCATTACCTTTACTTCCCATTTTTCTTATGAGAACTTTCAATACGATTTGCAAAAAGTAGGACTTACCCAAAAGCTCAAAGTTTGTGGGATATATTGGAAAATGATAATATTTAAATGAAAACCCAACAGTAGCACAACTCAAAAGTCACAATGAACAAATGATAAAGGAAGAAAAAACACTTGTCATCATACAAACAATTTTATATGATGATATTTTCATCAAGATTGTTATTCTGGAAACTACCAAGAAATCTAAGAGTTTCAAGGAAGTGATGTTACGAATAGGATGCAAACTCTAAATTTAAGAAGAAAGTTTTAAGTTGTCAGAATGAAAGACAATGAATCTATCAAAGAGTTCCCTAACAGACATATAAAATAAAGTTGGTTTGATGTATCAGGTTGCTTGGTAAAGAACAAGGTGATCAATGTGTAGTGTAAAATCCTTAGTATACCTTCATTAGAGGTTTGAATAAAAAATCTCCTTTTATGTTGGTGAGTTGTTAGCTTTTAGGAGTGAGTCAAATAGTTTAGACCAATTTAAATGAATATGGACCAAGAATTTGAAATAACAGGTTTGATGAATTATTTTCTTAAGATGGAGATACTCCAATCATTTGATTGAATCTTGATCTGCCAAAAACCACAATGCCAAGGAGATCTTAATGAAGTTTCGCATGGGGAATTGCAAATGTTTTGTCACTCCATTAGTGTTAAATGAAAAGTGGTGACAAAAGGAGATGCATCTATAGTAAGATTAGAAGTTTGTTGTATCTATTGCAACCAAACTAGACTTAATTTCTACAAGTTTGTTATCCAAATTCATGCACTTACCAAGCCAAGTTCACATGGGTGCAGTGAAAGAGTCTTGAGGTATATCAATGGTACAATAAACCTTGGCCTTTAGTTCCCAAAGAAGGAGAGTGAAAATCTTCAAGGCTACTCTAATAGTAATTGAGCAGGAAGGTTAGATGATATAAAGAGTAACACAGGATATGTATTTTCATTTGGAAGGGAGTTTTCTATAGGTACTCAAAGAAGCAAGATGTAATTGCTTAGTCCGCTACTGAAGCTGAATATATTTCAACTACAGCAGACATTTGGCTTGAAAAAATTTTGTCTAACATTGGTCAAGAGCCAGATGAAGCAACTATTTCAAGAGTTATAACAAGTCTGCTATTGCAACTGCAAAGAACCATGGTTAACATCGAAGAACAAATCATATCAAGATTAAATATCATGTAATCAGGGAAGCATACAAACTAGAAGAAATCAAATTGGAGTGTTGCAATTTTGAAGATCAATTAGCATATATAATGACTAAGGCACTTCCAAAAGACAAGTTTGAATTGCTATGATCTAGACTAGAATATTTAAGAAGCATCTCAATGAGAGTCTTAAAATTTGAGATTATTTCTTCAGTTTGATGAAGCTTCTGTTAATCAAGCCTTCCGTGTGATGGAATTTTCTTCCTCAAATGATGTTTTACTTCTTCATCATTTATTGCTCATTTATTGAAAATCGGTAGTTTCTAGCAACGTCTAAGAAGACGTATTCTCTTTGTTTTATGTTGTTTTTTTCTTTTAGCAACACATTATGTGTTGAGTAAAAGAGAATTTTGTCAATGATTGCTTTCTACACAATGAGGAATGTAACCTTGACTGGCTTTGTAAGCAACTCTTGGGTTCATTTTTCTGCATGAGTTCATTTTGTGATTGTGAACATTTTCTTTTGATAATATGCAAAATCTTTCTTTATTTTTATCTCATCTCTATTCCATAACAATTTATTCTGTATTAACTCTTATTCTAACACTTTAAAAAGAATGTTTTTAGCTCCTCTTTGGTTTTAGGCTCATGGTTTTTCATTTCATATTTATGTAGTTTGAGTTACCGTGTGCACTGTTATAAAATTATTGTTTTTCTGCTTCTATTTATTTTTGTTGACATTTCCATGGATATCTCCTTTCTTAACGAAATTACCTTTTCTAAATAAAAACTATCTTAACTAGTGATCTTCTCTGTATCTGAATTTTCCTTTTCTTAGTAAATGCATGCATTTGTGGAGTGTTTTTCACCAGTTTATTGTCTTTTCTCATGTATATGGTGATCAGTAATCTCTGTCAAATTCATACTCTCATACTGCAGGTGAAACCCTTGAAGGAGCTCACCTTCAATTCTCATAATATAACAGCAACAATGACTTCTCGCCAGTTTCAGGTCATGCTGGATGTGCTCTGCAATCTTCTCCTTGCACGGGTTCCCAAGTATGGATATCATTCTTGCTTTATAATCGTTATAAATCTAATGTTATCTGTTTGTTCTTGTATGTTTACACCTTATAGTATCCTGTAAATTTAACAGTTCTAGTAAATTTGGTCATTCCGTATAAAAGGACTACACTGGTAGGATCACTGTAATTTCTACTTGGAGTTTCAGGACTCAGATTCATTAGCCATTATGGATAGATCAAGCTGGGTTGTTTTGTTGGTCTTGCTATCTGGCATGGTTAAGTCACATACTTAGCATTACCTTAATATATTTTCAACTTCTGAGTTACTTGTTTTATGTGGATAATGACCTGAAACTGTGTTTGTTTTGGAAAGTTTCACATTACTTGATGCCAATTGGTTTTAAGTTCAAATCTAAATTGATATCAGAGCTTATGATAATCATATGTTCTAATATATTTTTCTGTTCTGTTAGGCATGTGTGGCAACTTGATGTTCATTGATGTTGCAATAGTTTTCTAATGAAAATTGCCGTTTGTTTACTCTTAAATTATTTATCAGGAAGATATGTTTCTCATTCATGAATTTGGTTTTAATTAGATAATCCAAGGCAATCGAATTATATGATTCGTACATTGATGCAGTCTCTTTTTTCCCTTGAAGAAATTTAAATCCGATATGTTATGCTCTATTAAGAGTCCTTTAAATTAACTTATATCATGTACAACTTAGGCCTCGAAAAAATAGCATGACACTTTTTGCTGAAGATGATGAAGATAACGAAGAAGAAGCAGATGAGGTGGTACCAGACGGTGTTGAAGAGGTGGAACTTGAAAAAATCAACCTTGAAAAGAAAGAGAGGGATCAAAATTTGATTCTTCATGATATAAGAAAACTGTGTCTTTGGTATGACCTTTCAAGAAATTCACACCCAGAAGAGGAAGCAGACTTGTGGATGATAGACGGTGGAATAGCCAAGCTGGTAAGAAATGAATCTTATTAAAAATCCTTAAATCGTATGATTAGTTACAAATCATTTGTTTTTTTCTTATTTGATTAGGATTTTGAGTGTAGCATCAGTATAATATATATGGGTTAATGCTTTGTATTTTGAATTACACCAATCAAATCAGATTCAGATTATCTCTCTCTACTTTATCTTTTCCTTTCCTTCCCTACAAAAATCCTTACAGTTTCAACAATAACCTCATAAACATAAATCAAGAGCTATTATGTATACCACTTCTGAAGTTATATGCTGACTTTAGGACATGAAAAATTTGCATGTTTAATCAACGTCGTTCAACACTTGCAGGTACAAGAACTGAAGAAAGAACTTGTAAATGCGCGAAAATTTAGGAAGGAAGCATATGCATCATTGAGAGTGGCTATGCAGAAAGCTGCACAACAGCGGCTAATGGAGAAGGAGAAGAACAAAAGCCCTTCTTATGCTATGCGCATATCTATGCAGATTAACAAAGTTGTTTGGAGCATGATCCTTGATGGTAAACCCTTTGCTGAAGTTGAGATCAATGACATGGTAAGAATCTTTTTGCTCTATGTGTTTATCCTTCCATGGCTATTGAAACTCCTCAAAAATCTGTTTCTCGTGAAGTATTAACTTTGCCGTCTCAGCACTGAGTCTGACTTCAAATATATTAGATAGGTTCTAAAAGTTTTGTACTTCAAGGCTCAAATTTGCTCCATTGAATTGAATAGAATTCATTGATACATTTACTATAGTGATTTTCTGTCCTCACAACATTGAATCTTCAAATTTATTATCCCTGCACGTTATGGAAAAAACTACAGTGATGTTTTCTAATTTAGTTGTTTTTTTTGTCCTTGTTCCATGAACCTGAGAATATCATGATTCACTTTTAATCCCTTAGATTTCTAGCTTCCTCAATTTTTTTTTTCTTTCAATTTGCAATAATATACTAATTCAGTTTCATTCTTCAAATCACTTAGATCTACGACTTCGACCGGGATTATAAGGATGTCGGCATTTCTCTGTTTACAACAAAATTTCTTGTTTTCAGAAACTGCCTGTCTAATGCCAAATCTGATACAATTCTGTCTGCATGGAATCCCCCACCCGATTGGGGCAAGTATGTATTTTTTTTTCAGGCCTTTTTCTTCAACTTACTGGTGCTTCCAAGTAGATTTTCTGATATTTTTCGCTTTGCTGTTCCAGGCAATGTCTTAATTTCTAGTTAAATTATGATTAGTTTTAAGTTCAAGTTGAACTGCATCATTTCAGCCCTTAGGTTTCCATGCTAGTCTAGTCCCTCTCTTTAACTGAAAAGGAATAAAGAAAGTACAACTAAAATTAAAATTTTACTTGCATTGTTGAAATTATTTATGTAATGAATGGGAATAAAAAAAAAAGAGCCTCTTAATAACTTATTTTATTATAAGATTGATGTTACCTTTTCTATTGCAACAAAGATTAGTGTGTTCTTGTGTTCTTCTGGGTACCTTGATATTGCATGTTTGCTTTTTACTTTTTCAGAAAAGTGATGGTTAGACTTGATGCAAGACAGGGAGCTCCAAAGGATGGAAATTCTCCCTTTGAACTTTTCCAGGTAATTGGCTCCTTGTGGTTATTTTTCTCCCAGCAAGGTTCAGTAGAGAATTATAGAATCCATCTCTTATTATAATTTGCGTTATTCAAAATTTTTTTGTGTCAGATGCTTAAAATCTAGACCATGTGTAAAAAACTCAGATAAACCATTGTATGGAGAACTGGGAATCTGTTTGAGCAGAAAATGTGTGAAGTATAATAGTTGTGCCTTTGGTTTCCTAACATGAGCACATTTTACTGTATAGGTAGAGATTTATCCCCTTAGGATCCATTTGACAGAAACAATGTACAGAATGATGTGGGTGTATTTCTTCCCAGAAGAAAAGAAGGATTCACAACGCCGACAGGTTAATTAATAATTTCAAGTGACTTCTTTCCACAACAATGATAACATTCATAGATATTTTATGTTCTAAGTTAAAGTCATGATTGCGTATGTAGGAGGTTTGGAAGGTTTCAACCACAGCTGGTGCAAGGCGTATGAAAAAAGGTTCAACAGCTGATGGTTCGGCTTCAGGCTCTGATGCCCCACCAGCAAGATCTGGCATCTCTGCAATGCTATTTCCCACAGCCAGTCCATCTGCTTCCCAAGCTGATTCAGCCCAAGTGAGTTTATTGTCTTGTATATGGTTCTCAATATTAAGATAAACGCTAGCAACACAATCATAAAAACTCTATCAAAACTCATTTTGGCCCACAAATAGAGTGGAGCATGTTATATAGAGTGGCCAACATAGATTTCACCCAATAGTGGAGAAAGTAATGGAAAGAGAGTATCAAGAAATGTTTGTTACTTGCTAAAATTCCTCTAATAATAAAAGAATGCGTTGGTAGAAAAGCTAGGGAAGAATATAGCTTCTTCTCCTTTTGTTGTTTTATTCTTACCATCTAAGTATATAACGTTTTAAGAAGCAAGATGGATATACAGCAATGAGCTTGGTAACATGCTTGCAGGCATCCAAGTCACAAAATACCAAAGCAAATCCTGCTACTGGTGTAAACCCCGAGTTGAAAAGGTCACCTTCGTCTGATAAAACAAAGGACGAGACTGTAGCAGAATCTGCAGCTGATGATCTTGCCTCACAAGATGAAGCATCCAAGAATAAACCAAAAGATTCAAAAGGTGTCAAAGCTGGCACTTCATCTGTTGAACCTGAAGAGAAGAAAGCTAGACCACAAAAGATTATGGAATTTCACAACATCAAAATTAGCCAGGTTGGTAAAAGTTTTGGACCATATGAAGTTGTCACTTATTAGACATCGTTACCTCTGTTGGAATAATTCCAATTTCTTATAAATAATATGATCTTTCTTGCAGGTGGAACTGTGTGTTACATATGAAGGGTCAAGATTTGTTGTGAGTGATATGAAATTATTGATGGATCAATTTCATCGAGTTGAGTTTACCGGGACTTGGCGAAAACTGTTCTCAAGAGTTAAGAAGCATATCATATGGGGAGTCCTTAAGTCTGTGACTGGAATGCAGGTGAAGAACAATTTACAGTTTCCTTTTCTCCTTTCATTTTATCGTTAAGAAGAATGTATGTGTACTCATTGTGTTTATCTTTGTTGATAGCTATTCATACCTACCCACCACTTCAAATTTATAATGACATTCTAAAACAAACTTGAGTTTTAAAATGAATTTTGCCAATTGTTGGATGGAAAAGAAAATACGCAACATGACTACAAATATCCTAATTGTCTGATTACCATAAATATGTAGATCCTAAAATGATAAAGCATCAATTCAAAAAGTAATAAAATATAATATAGAACCCTGAAATCAATCACACACAATACAGTAATTCACTTAGTGTCCCAGAGAAAAAAAATCACACACAATACAAATACAGCGACGCAATTGCTGTTCAAGAGACAAAACGCTCCTACTAGGAGTCTTCTCTTCCTACAAGTTACAAATAATTTCAAACTGCCAAATTAAACAACCCATAATTAGATATATACTCCTAATAATCAACTACCAGTAGTCATATTCATCACATAACCGTCATCCTACAGATTCTAATACAAAACTGACATACTGAAGTTTTTAATGCTGCACATATTTCTAAAGTAGTTATTTTCTACACATAACTTGCCCCTAACTCTAAGTTCCTTTCATAAAATTACCTTAACTACAAAGATCTAACTATATCCAGCACTCCCTGTCTAGTTGAAGCATGTAAATCATATGCCCCAAAGATCCCCGAAAGACTTGTAGAAGATATCTGTTAATTAGTCATTGGAATTGAGAAAATCGATGTGATGGCACCTAATAAAATATTGCGTTTGATAAAGTGGCAATCTTCCTAAACATACTTAGTCTTCTCATGGAATAGCAAATAAAAAGAAATAGGCAAAGCATCCTAATTGTAAAGCTTGGTTAAGTAAAATCTTGATTAAACGTCCTAGATTATAGTTTAAAAACATTTGGTGGTACAAGACCACTTGTCTTGATTAAATCATTTTTCTTCTTCATGCATCTATAATCATCACTATTTCTGGTCTATTATAGTCCACCCGGTTTGACATTTCGAGCGTTGTTTTTTTATATGAATAGGACCTTGTATGAAGTGTTGTAGAGATAATCCTTAAGTTGTAATCTCTATTTTAGTGAATTTGTGACCGTGGATGTAGATTGAAATTAGTTAATCGTACAATTGAACCACTTTAAATTTCTTTGTGTGCTTTTCCGTTACACCTTTTGTTGAACCATCTAACTTTTTTTGTGGCCTCTTCATTATCGACTATTACTTAGTGGACGGTCTAATGAATCTGTGAGCTATTTCCTTACACTAATTATCACAAACCAATGTCAACTGTCGGAGCCAAATAAGTGCACAAGCGACTTTATTTCTGCGCTGGATATGTACAATATTTTGTACCTTACTTTTCCAAAAAATTCAGTTACCTATAAGAATTCAATATATGGAGGTGAATCTCCTAACTTTAAGAAACTTGCCTAATTTATATTGCTAAATATCCCATGACTCGAGTATGAATGATGTCTTCCTTAGTAGAGGAGACTTAAGAAACTGATACACTACCTGCAAAGGATATATTTAGTCTGGTGACAGTGAGATAATTAGCTTTCCAACCGGAATTATATCATTGTATCTAAAATAGTATACATATGGGAGACAGTCTCTTGATCTAGCTTTTGGGTTGAGGTAGACTTAAATTTTATTTCTAAGACAAGTTAAAAAGTCTCAGAGAACTTGAGTTCTCAATCAGACTTTTTTCTTAGTGTTTTTGTTGCTGAAGCTGGACACCCTAGATCAGAACCTCCTACCATGCGAGAAATAACGAATCATGGAAATTTTCCGAATTGGCATGAGTGAGTATACCACTTGGCAAGTTTTTAATTTATAGGCATGAAGACCACAATAAATGAAAAGTTATTCACAAGAACAAACAATTTCCTGGGACAAATTTAACTGTTAATTCTGTTTGGTTATCAATCCGATTCAATTATCAGTACTAAACTTCAACTCACAACAATTTCAATAGTAGGGTTAGTTACCTTAGATTTATCCCTATTTTAGGAAAATAACTATTCAGTTTAGCCTATATATTGCAATGCTATGTGCAATTTCAGTATCCAGGAGCAATATGTAGTTTTTTACATACCCTTTATACTCAAGTTGGTGACAATCTTTAACTGATTCTGCTTAATTCATCTAAATGTCTTACTATGGATATCATGCAGGGTAAGAAATTTAAAGACAAGGGTCAGATTCAGCTCCCTAGTGCCAGTGGTCCAGAATTGGACGTTACTTCTGTTGACAGTGAAGGGCAAGCAGGAAAATCTGACAAGCTTCCACCATCTTTTCCTAAGCGTCCAACTGATGGAGCAGGCGATGGTTTTGTAACATCCATTAAAGGAATATTTCATAATCAACGCCGCAAGGCAAAGGCATTTGTGCAAAAGACAAAGAAAAATGAAGGAGAGAATGAAATTCAAGGGGATCAGAACGAACATGATTCATCAGAGATCTCTCCTTTTGCTAGACAACTCACGATCACACAAGCTAAAAAGCTTATTAGGAAGCACACCAAGAAGTTGCAGACTAAAGGACAAAAAGGTTTCTTCTAGAGTCACTTGCATGTTATTGGTTTTTTACTACTTTATTCATTATCATGAAGAACAAATCTTTATCTTGCTTGTTTACATATTGCAGCACATCAATTCCTTTGTTCTTTACTTAATAGCTCAACTCTTTTGTAGGTTCTCCCTTGCAACAAACAGTAGAAGCACAACCATCATCTCCACAAGAAGAGACCATTTCATTTGACATTGATTCTTCGAGTGGATCTTCGTCCGATGAAGCTTTACAAGAACCGGTTATGTAAAGGAATAATTCTTACTTTTTGTGTTGACCATGAACCACGTTTTATCTTATTCTTAGATAACTAAATCAGCAGATAAACACCTAACAGAAAAACTTAAGGGTAGGACACCAGAAATGGAAACATAGAACTTTGGACTTCAAATTTAGATAACACGTGATTGATGTTAGCCTTGCATTTTCTTCTATTCTCTATCAACTTAGTTCTTGTAAATTTGCAATGTTCACTTCTAAATATTTCAGAAAATGAGAGCTTAAAGGTGACATGATTCCACGTAGATATTTTACTGTTATTTCAAAATTGTAATGAATGTAATTTTCTTAGGCATAGATTTTATCACACAAATTAGCCCTTGCATATTTTATCGTTATTCAAATTCAATTACAAAACTAAGTTTGAAGTTGCATCCTCATAGTGTAATATGATTTTACCTTGAATGGATGTGATCTCAATCAGACTCTCTTCTTAATATATATAAACCACCTACAACCTCCAAATATATAGTTATGTCATTAAAAGAAATTCAGTAACAAGAAACTGTGATGGGTAAGAATTTAATTTTAGAAGTATTTAAGAGTCCCTTTTAGCAAAAAGATTTGAAGTAATGAGAGTCCTTTCTTATCAAACTTTTATAGTATAATTCCAAGCTTAACTATCAAATATTTGATGCTACAGTAACTGTAGTAATCCTAATTAAACAAGTTGGTATGGTTTTCAAATTAGCATGGGTTTAAACATAGAATTAGAAGAAAAAAACTTATGAAATACTATTAGAAATATGCAACGCATCCATGTAATGTTCGACAAAAAATACTATCCATATGTCACCAATATTATACAGATTATAATTTTGAAAAAATTAATACGTGTGTGTACACACCTTTGTGTAGGAGGAAGTTTAAATATGTTTATTTTCTAAAAAAAATATTCTTTCATTTTAAAAAATATGTTGAATGTGTTTATTGTCTTTTATAAAAGAAATATCCACTTGATTATAGAAATAAAATCACATGGGACATATTTTCACAATAAGAAACTAATGAAAAATATTTTTTAACAGATTGAAAACATTTATTTGGAAGGATTGAACTTTATATACTAAATAAATAAGAGATATTAACTTACTTCAAGAATATCTATATAAGAGAGTTTTATTTATCTTAATATTTTTTTAATAAAATAGTTATAAAAGTAATTTACCTTTTACCATTGGATTAAAAAAATTAGTTCTAGTTGTAATTAGTCCTTATATTTAACAAAAATCCACAATTTTGGTTCACACTAACTGTAGTACCTTGATTTTTAATTATATGTGACTTTATTTAACTTTTTATTTAGAAAATAGTTAGCTTTGACTAATTAAATGCGTTTGGCATAATAACTTGGAAATTAAAATTATAAGGCAAACTGAGACAAATACTTATTTTGTGTGGGGAGAATAATTTTCTTAAATTATCAAACTGTAGCATATTTTCGTTCAACTAACTCATTGAAAAAAAAAATGTGATCATGAGATTGAAAATAATATAGAACATTGAGTTTTTCCTGCACCCTAATATCCTCTTTTACAAATTGTGGAATGAAAGTTATGCTCTTACTTTAAAAGTGTAAAGAATAAATTAGCCTTCACCTCTTTACTCTTATATCTGGTTCTCATATTGGAAATCCCTACTTTCATCTATTTTCACCACAGTCTGAAGCTTTTGTGTCACTACACTCATTGCTGTCTTTATCCACTTTACTCTATACTAGGTACGGATCTGTGTATTTGCATAATTATTGTTGCTGCGAAGAAAAGGCATCCGGTTCACAGATTCAGCATCCGCTTATTTTCATTCTTCCAAATTTTTTGATTAATCCTTCAAACAAGCAATAGGTAAGTAATTTTTTGTGTTTATTAGCAAAGTAAGTGATATTTCTGATTAGAGTAGTTGATTTAGGGTTTGGGGCATTGTCGACCGTGAAAGGAGGAATTTTCCGATTTGGGTATGAGAACCGGATGGGTTTCATCCGGTTCTCGTTTTGATTTGGAAATGAGGACCGGATGGTACGCCATCCGGTTCACATTGCGAAAAAATTGACAACCGGATGAGCATGTCATCCGGCCACTAAGTGTACCTCATCCAGTTCTCAAATTTTATTTCCATTTGACAACCGGACGGGGGCATCCAGTTCACAGATTACACACCGGATGACATCCCCTCTCCACTGCATCTGGTTGTCATTATACGAATACGAACCGGACGACTGCCTGTCCGATTCTCAAAATTCAAAAAAATGAGAACCAGAAGGCCTCATCTGGGTGTCCTACCAAAAATTTAAAAAATCCACCAAAATCAAAAATCTTACATCCCCATTGTTCCTTGCTGCCAATAAACATTGCACAATTATTTAAGGTGCATGAGGAACTTGTCAATGTAAAAACCTTACTAACAGGGTGTAAGTGGTCTCACCTGGATCAAATTTAATCTAATTTTAACTCAACCTAATTAAATTTAAAGCAATTCCTTCATCCAATTTCCACCCCACCAATTTTAAAAATACTAAAAATGTTCTTCAAATTTTCTCTTCAAATGAAGAGCTTTGTTGAAAAGGGTGATTCGTGATGGCTGAATATGTTTCATGGAAGGTCGTCATTACTCTAACGAGGTATGATAAATATGGTGGTAGTGTTCAGAATTAAAAGGTGATTATTTTCATAGGATTAGTTGTAACAAGGAAGGGGTGTTTCCAAAAATCAGATTACAGAAGAGGCTTCTGAAATATGAGATTTGATAATTTTCCGAATTGATTTTTCAAAACTGTATTATACGTTTCAGAAAATGAAATTTGACAAAAAAAAAGACGTATTTTTTATAGCTAAAAATTAATATTCTAGAAAAGATATTTCAAAAAATACAACAAAATTTAACTTTTCAAAATAGTTATTTTGAAACATATTTCTAGAATAAGCATTGCATAAAAGTTTTCCAGAATAGACTTTCTTATAATTTTTTAATCATAAATATAGGGTCATTTTAGTTATTTACTTTAGCTTATTCAAAAATGATAAGATGAATTGCCTAAATTTTATTAGGAGGGACTGTGTTGGATTATTTTATTTCAACTTTTACTATTTGGGGTGCAGGAAGCAATTGTTTATTTATGTACTACCACTTATTTCTCCATGCACTTCTAAATTTGAGAATACTAACTTTGTCCATTTCCATTTTAGATCAGAGCAGTAGCACCCTGGTTTTTTTTTTTTCAAAATGTCCATTGATTTTTCATCGTGGAAGATTTGAACTTGAAAATTTTATTGAAATGAGCAATTTATGGACAAAACCATTGTTTAGTGAATTTGTTTTTTTATTATGTAGAGTGCAAAAGTTGTGGGTACAGTGGCCACTGATAGGTGATTTCGGCCTTAATCCTACAAGCATATTTGTGCACTAACTAGCACAGACTAAGTATTCAAAATAATATATATACATATATATATATATATATATATATATATATATATATATATATATATATATATATATATATATATATATATATAAAAGAAGTACTGTAATAAGCCCAAAACAATTACCAATTTAGAACCCCCTATATAAAAGAAGTATTGTAATAAAAAAAATTTTACACCTATTTGTTATAATTATAGATTATGTGGTCCTCCTCCACTAGATAAAGTGTTACAGCATTTGTGGTTTCTTTTGCTCAATGTTTCAAGCAAAGATCAACTGTAATTGTCCAAGAAAACATTTTAACACTGTAAAATAACAATAGGATATATTAATATGATTAAGTTAATTTATTTTTGTAAAATGTACAGAAAATTTTTTATCAGATCTTATTATCTGCTTTTGGTCAGTGTTGAATTAAAGTAACATCGCAGTGGTGTACATCTTTCTCGACTGTCTGCCACTAGATCTGGGGTTACAATATTTGTGGTCCTTTTTGGTCAGTGATTCCTACAAACAAAATATTTAGGAATAATTAAAGTTTCAATCTTACTTCTTTATAATAATTATTAAAGTCTAAAATTATTACCGTGGTGGAGATATCCAACTAACATAGTGTAACAGCATTTTAGAAAACTTTCAAACACTGACAAAAGTAAGACAAAAAAAGCATCATAGAGACAAGAGAGGCAAACATACAGTGAGAGCGCCTAAAAAGAGTTTGTGGACATTAAGACGTTGAGATTGATATAGAAACGAGAGACATAAGAAATGAGAGAAGCGAGGGTGAGAGAAGACAAAACGAAGAGACAATTATAGTTATTGAGACGACGTTAATGTTTCAGATATGTATGACCAGAGAATGAAGAAAGAGAGAGTCTGAAATTAGGATTTGAGAGATGAGAGCGGGAAAGTTAGAGAAATTTGAAATGCGTACGTCAATAAGATAAGAGTGACGTACGACCAGGGTAAAGAGAGCCACGATTTGATGTGAGAGGCTGACATGTGGCTTCATTACTTTATCTGGAAAATTTTGATGAATTTGATTTTCTTTTGATTTATTTTTGAAAAATTTTCTAGTAGCGACAAGTGTGAAAATTTTATGTTAGTTTGTGCTTCCCGTATTTGTTATAATTATAGATTATGTGTTCCTCAAATGTTTCCCACAGAATTACAGAATTTGTAATTTCTCTTTTGGTCAATGTTTTAAATAGAGATCAACCCTAATCATCCAAGAAAACATCTTCAACATTGTAACATTACAATAGGATATGTTAATATGATTAAATTATTTTATTTTTGCAAAATATATAGAAAAATTTGAACATCAGATCTTACCTGCTTTTGGTCAATGTTGAATTAAAGCAACATCGCAGTGGTGCAGATCTTTTATCTTTCTCAAATGCCTGCCACTTGATCCATTGTTACAACATTTGTGGTCCCTTTTGTTCAATGATTCAAACAAACAAAATATTTATAAACGATTAAAGTTTTAAACTTGAGATTTTACTTCTTCTTTATGATAATTGTTAAAGTCTAAGATCATTACAGTGGTGAAACTTTTTATTTATTTGTGAAAAAAGTTTCTGGTACTGGCAGGTGTGAAAAGTTTTTGTTTGTGCTCCCAGTATTTGTAATAATTGTAAATTATGTGTTCCTCAATTGTCCCCCACTGGATACAGTGTTACAAACATTTGTGGTTTATTTTGGTCAATGTTTCGAGTATAAATCAACCGTTATCGTCCAAGAAAACATCTTTAACACTGTAATATTACAATAGGATATGTTAGTATGATTAAGTTAATTTATTTTCACAAATACATAGAAAAAATTTGAACATCAGATCTGACCTACTTTTTGTCAGTGTTGGATTAAAGCAACATCACAGTGGTGCAAATCTTTTATCTTTCTCAAATGTCTGCCACTTGATCCAGTGTTACAATATTTGTGGTCCCTTTTGGTCAGTAATTCAAACAAAACAAAATATTTATGAACGATTTCAAACTTGATATCTTACTTCTTTATAGTAATTGTTAAAGTCTAAGATCATTACAGTAGTAGAGATATCCAGCTAAGGCAATGCAATAACATCTCAGAAAACCTTAAACACTAACAAAAATGACACTAAAGAAGGAAGCATCATAAAGACACGAGAGACAAACATGTAGTTAGAAACACCATAAAAGTTTTTGTAGATACTGAGACGTCGAGATTGATACAGAAATGAGAGACACAAGAAATGAGAGAGACGAGAGTGAGAGAGGACAAATGAAGAGACAACTATGATAGTGAGGCGACGTTAGGATTTCAGATATGTATGACAGAGAATGAGAAAAAAGAGAGAGGCTGAAATTAGGTTTTGAGAGATGAGAGCGGGAGAGTTAGAGAGATTTGAAATGAGTCAACGAGAGTGGCGTATGAGGCGAAGAGAAAATTACGAATTTGATTTTCTTTTGATTTAATTTTGAAAATTTTTCTAGTAGCGACAAGTTGGTTTGTGCTTCATGTATTTGTTATAATTATAGTTATGTGTTTCTCAGATGCATTGTTACAACATTTGTGGTTTCTTTTGGTCAATGTTTGGAGCAAAGATGAATAATTGTCCAAGAAAACATCTTTAACACTATAAAATGACAATAGGATATGTTAATATGATTAACTGAATTTATTTTCACAAAATACACCAAAAAATTTTGAACATCAGATTTTACCTGCTTTTGGTGAGTGTAACTAAAGCAATATCGCAGTAGTGCAGATCTTCCATCTTCCTCAAATGTCTGCCACTAGATCTAGTGTTATAACATTTGTTGTCCCTTATAGTCAGTGATCCAAACAAACAAAATATTTATGAACGATTAAAGTTTCAAACCTAAGATCTTACTTCTTTATGGTGATTGTTAAATTCTAAGATCATTACAGTGGTAGAGATATCCAGTTAAAGTAGTGCAACAATGTTTCAAAAAACCTTGAAACATTGACAAAAATGAGACAAAAGAAAGTGGTATCGTAAAGACACAAGAGGCAAATAGGCAGTGAGAGACACTAGAAAATGGTTTGACATTAAGATGTCGAGATTGATAAGAGACACGAGAAATGAGAGAGACAAAAGAAAGTGATATCGTAAAGACACAAGAGGTAAACAGGCAGTGAGAGACACTAAAAAATGGTTTGTAAACATTAAGATGTCGAGATTGATACATAAAGAAGAGACACGAAAAATGAGAGAGAGAGAGAGCAAACAAGAAGAGAGGTTGAAATTAAAATTCGATAGATGAGAGTGTGAGAGACAGAAAAAGTGTGAGAGACAGATAAATTTAAAATGCATCAATAAGAGTGACCTACTAACAAACATACAGAAAGTTAAAATGCATAAATAAGAGCGACCTACTAACAAACATACATACAGAAAGTTAAGATTTAGTACTTATTTGATTTTGTTTTGATTTATATTTAAAAAATTTCTCATAATAACATATGTAAAAAGTTTTTGTTTATGCTTCCTATATTATAATTATAGATCAAGTTTCCTATATTATAATTATAGATCAAGTGCTTTGTTATAGTTATAGATTAGGTGCTTTGTATGAGAATTAGGCTTAGGAATCAAAGATATAAATAAAAATAAATAAATAAGATCATATTGGTTATTGCACTGTGATTAGGGAGGTGTATAAAGAAAATATCATTTTATTTAGCAATTTAATTTAAGTATAGTTAGGTTGTATCATATATCATATGATTTACCAATAGACCCAATCCCATTCAGTATATTTCAAAATTTGTTAAAAGATACTTCTATGTTTTCATTTTGTTCTATAGTAAAGTTTATAGTGATGCAAAATTAAATTCAGTGTTTCATTTATTTGGGAAGCCTCATATCTTACTATAATAGTGTTCAGGCATGTGCATCTTAAAATACTTTTAGGTTTTATTGATTTACTATTGAACAATTTTTAGTTTTTATTGATTACTTATTAAAAAAAACACATAAAAATTATATCAATGTTTATTGTAATAAACCAATTATTTATCTTACAATATATTATTAATATTTTAATAAATTTTAAAATTCAAGTTTAGTCCTTTTAAAATAGTCTAATTTTGTTTTTCTATATTGAAAAACTATCTAAATCATTTATTCTATATAGAACGTTATCAAACTATTTTGAGAAAAGTATAAAACTATTTTGAAAAATAACTAGTACCCTACCAAAATTTTTGATGAAAAAAAGAATCTAAACGCTTTAAAAGAACTCAGAACTCAAATTGACCTTAAACCGTGCATATAGCTTTCGTCTGTTGTAACAATAATTAAGTAGTACATATTTTTTATCCTTTCACCCCACCAATTTTTTCCTGCGTCCTTTTAGAGAGATGTTTTATCTTCCCGTTGAGTATGGGTAGTTAGAGATGTAAAGGTACATTATGAAAAGAAATTAGTGTTTTCGGGATTAAGCAAATTCCGAGGATAAAAGAAAACAGTTTCAGTATAGGAAATATTTGTCCTCTTTCTGTGTTGCAAAGTGTCTCAAAAAGTCAACCCCAGATACCCTGTGAACAGAAAATAAACAGGTAAAATTAAAATTCAAGGTATGGGGTGACCTATTGCCAAGTCATCACCTCATCTTCAGGTTATACATCCAGGGATCAACAGTCAATGCCACCGATCCAAGCATGTAAACAAAGTTCTTGCATTGATGGGAGTTCGTTATATCTGTACATTCTATTGGTCAATCTGAATGGAATTACTGTAGACCTACTTATGGCAGAGTCAACTACTCCAGCATTTTCTGGGACTGAAAAATTTTATGATCAGCTACCAAAGCTGGATTATCATGTTCTGAGTATGAAGCGAGATTGTTATGTGCAGGGTTGGCGGCAGTTCGACAATCTGAGTCGTTAACTTCATCAACCTGGTTATCAGATGCAAAAATAAGGTAAGAGGGTGTACACATTACCATTCGGATTAATAGATAATAAATAAGCATGCCTGCTCAACTGGTGCGAGAGAGTGTTCATGATTTCTCTTGGAAAGGTCTCTCAAAGCACCCTGCAGAATCATAACATTGTCAAAAGGTGCAAACACTAACAACTAAGCAATCAGCAAAAGGATAATTATAAATTCACAATTGAGAAATTTAAATTGATGCTAAGAATATATTTGCACCCCAGCAATGCAAGATTGCACGGGGTAAAGGTTAAATTGTCCTCCTATGCATTTAGTAGGATAATTATAAATTCACAATTGAGAAATTTAAATTGATGCTAAGAATATATTTGCACCCCAGCAATGCAAGATTGCACGGGGTAAAGGTTAAATTGTCCCCCTATGCATTTAGTAGAAGAAAATTTTCAAAATGAGTTCAGAAGAAATTTCTACAAGATTTCCCAAGAATTTGATATTCCAAACAGTATAGAAGAAAATTTTCAAAATGAGTTCAGAAGAAATTTCTACAAGATTTCCCAAGAATTTGATATTCCAAACAGTACCAGAAAACGACCACACAATACACTATTCCCTCACTTTATTATGAAGCTCCCGCGAATGGGAGAGGAAATAGAATCAAGCACCAAAAGGACAAGCTTGAGGTCATATGCACTTCAAGTCATAAAGTTTGGTTATATGTAGCTACAGTACATACTAGAACATCTATAATAGACAAACAGACATTGCTCTTAAATACATTCATACAGATAAAACTAAAGCAGCAATAAATTTTAAAAATCTTACTGCATATACAGAAAAAGAAAAAATAGAACACGAGATTGTAGGTTTTATAGACCAACCCCTTCCAAATTCCAAAAATGGAGTAAAAGAGCAGGCTATGCTTGAGAATTATATGTTAGACACTACTCAGTAGTCATTCATACAAATTTCCTTAGTTATAATATATACATCTAGACATTAATTCACACTTGGACATAATTTTTTCCCTGAAAGCAAAACGGTGAAAATACCTACCCTATTTGCCCAAAAAAGTCCACAAGCATTGCATAGTGACCTTGGACCAGACGGCCCTCGCCTCATCATTGGGGTGGATTTTGAGCTAATGCCACAATGTGTGCATCTGCAGACACATGCAACAAAAAATAAATGATAAAACATCTAGTTAGAAACCTCCCAGTGAAGGGAAATTAGCTTCATATAGTAATAACTTCTTAAATGAGCCCTAAGCTAGAATAGACAGCAAAGAGCAACGTTAGAAACTCACAATAAGTGATAATTTCAGAAAGAGACAGATTGTAGGGCTAAAGAAAAAAAATATCTAACACAATACTCACGAGGTTTCTGATTGACTATCATCCTGTCCTGAATCTTGGTCTGTACCATAGCTATTAGCTCCATCTTGTTTCTTAGAAGAGGTGAATTGCCCCTTGTTGCGGTGCATCCTACATTTATTCATCAAGTATAAAATAGGCATTGAAACATATATAGCATTTAACAAGCTAAAATGATGAGTGACAACTAAAAGGGGAAAAATTAAAGAGATTATAAAAGATTCATGCTTGGTGCATATACAGAAGCAATATCGAGATTATAAAACATTCAGATTGAAGTCAGTCACTTACAAGAGATACCATGGAGTAGCTTAGGAAATCTTGTACTAGATATGAAACAAGTTTTATTTTAAATTAAAAAAAAAAAGCTTAAAAATATGTTTAGTTCATTATATAATGAAAATACTTATGAAACATTTCCAGAACTGGGACAAATTCAACAATATCAGTCTTAGAAACAGGAAATGGAAAACAAAGAAGCAACATTATAATCATAATCGCAACAACAATAATCATAATAATAATTTACCATTTATCACTATTATTAATAAAGAGATTCTCATTATAACAACTTTATAAGAGTCATTTTTAGTGTACACAACTCATCACCAATTTTACCTTTTCTAGTATATCTCTTATTATTTTACCCTTTAGGCTTTGTAAACTAAATGAACTGCCTACAATACAAAACTATCTATGATAAAATTATTTATTTTACAAGTACCTTTATGGACATATTTTTTTTAAAATCAAATAATATTTTCTATTTTAATAATCATGATAAGAATTCATTTTTATCATGTTATTATAAAAAAAATGTGGATACTTGTGGACGCATGTGTTTCCACTAGTACTATGGAGGCTATTCCAGTGTTCATAATGACTTTTAGTGTGCACATTTTTTGTACAATTTTGCTCTTACTATACTGGTAACTTTTTTATTATTGTAACCGTTCTTTTATTGAGATAACTGTTATTTTATTATCTAACAAAAAGGTGGACACACAAGCATGACAAGCCATGTATTTCCAGTAGTAATGACAACGACAATACATCCTCAAGATGTAGAACAATGGTAGTATCTACAAAACTACCACAGCCAAAGTGAATTGTCTAACAATTGCTGGCAAGTGGTTTCAGCATAACCTATAAAATTTGTAGTAGTATCTACAAGACTACCATGACCAAAGTGAATTGTCAAACAATTGCTGGTAAGTGGTTTCAGCATAATCATATAAAATTTGATTGACAAAACCCATATAATCAACAGACAATAAATGTTTGACAATTAACCTAATTACACTTGAAAAGAAACATAAGAGTACAAAAGTAATCCTGATGTCCCTATGATGCAAAAATACAACAAAGTGATACAATTATTCTAAACATAAAAAGACACAATACGTGCAAAATACATATTTAAAACTCTGTAAAAATTCATTAAAACATTAGAAATATATAAATGCAATTCTACAAATCCAAATTAGAACACATTTCTTAGACATTGCCAAAATAAAAAATACATATCATTGTCACATTAATTACTTTCTGGAAAAACATTCGTCAAGGTAGTTACTCTCTTGAAATAATCCATAAAGAGGACAATTGACTTGTTGGTTTATGAAGATACAATGTTTATATGTTTCTAACACACTTATATGTTTCTTGTAATTTTATGAGAAATAAATGTTTTAAAAGTGAGGACACTTCATAAAGCATCCAAAAGTGTAGATGTAAAATACGTAAAAACAAATAAAAAATAAAAATGGATATGGAGCAGATTGAAATATCAGTGGTTTCTCCCCAATAAATTACACTTTCTAAAATTTGAAAATCTAAAAATAAATCTGTTTAAAGAAATAAATAGGAAATGAAAACATGAACTATTCGTAGTTAAAAGAGGAATGGTGGAGTGAATTAGGAATGTGTTTAGTGAAGAATTATAAAAATAACAAATAAACTCACTAATATTAAAACAAAACACCGAGAAATTAAAAAAAAAAAAAAAAAAAAAAAAAAAAAAAAAAAAAAATATATATATATATATATATATATCATGCTATTACATCTAACACGGTTTAAATTACACTGAGATTGGAAAAGTTTATTAGACATCAACTTACATTAATACGTAACAATAGCTTAACACGATTAGACATTTTCAGATCTAGTTCTTCCGCAATCAGAAAAGACAGGATTCTGTATAGTATAGGTTCTCCACAGTTACCAAGTTTAAATTTCCCCTCAGAGTCAATTGAGTATTACTACCAATGTAATGTCTGTAACTAAATAGTATATGCTAGTTCAAACTTCGAAACTAGATAGCAGTTTAAAAACACATAATTCAGTTTTGGAACAGCTTATAGGGCAGGGTTTCAGTCGCAATTCACCAATTCCCAACAAGTTGCTCCGTAAAATGAAGCTCAAATCCAACACAATATTTTGAAAATAAAGTCCAAAATCCACTTTGTTATCTTATCAATTATTTAGCATACTTCCCAATTATATTATGTTTACACTTGTGAATTATTTGATTTGAAGCAACTCTCTCATCCCTCACTATGAATTTGTCATACGCAAATAAACAACTTTTATACTCAGGTTGTAAACAATTATGTGCATGTTCAAAATAGTTCAATCTAATACTCGCAAGTTCTATGACACACCACAGAGTGCTAACTATCAAACCTTTTCGCAACTTCTTGTCGTACACTATATCTCACTTTTTTGTCAAAGCATCGCTCTTTCCTCTTCTGCCTAAACCTATCTAACGAGGCAGCTCGCTGCGGTAGACTACATCTTGCAGGATATTCCATTGAACCCTGCAGAAGGATCCAAAAAATGTTGAAAATACTAGTCAGCACTGAGAACGTCAACATTAACGAAATTCCGCATGAAATTCCACTATGAATACCCACACATCACTTTATCATTGACTAAGTAACCTTACAACAATAATATCCTGATATCAGTGTATCTAACACCAATGACCAAATATTAACAAATTTTGTCAAACAATTATAGGTCTACCCACTACAAAAGCTTTAAGTTGATTATCAGCAAAAGTTACTATTTAGTATTTACCACCTGACTTGATAAATAAATATACAAATCACAATGTCTCACTTTATCACTATCTGGTGGGACAAAGTACCTCTGCATCAGGTGGTATTAGTAATAAATAAATTGTAAAGTGATGCAAGTGCAAGCGTGTGTGAATAACATATAATATTCTTCTACTATCACAAAATACCCTCTGATTCTGTTGAGGCACCGCATCCACACATGGCGAACCACTCGTAGACAGTTCACATCCACCCAACAGTAACAACACCGCTTGAACCTGTCAGGTGTAGCCAAAAACAGATTAAACTTTTCAAAATAATTAAATAAACAGTCCATCAATCCAATGAATGACCAAAAACCATAAAAATATAACGAAAAGCATACAATTGCAAAGCATACAATTGCAAACCATACAATTGCAACACCGAATCAACAAAGTGAAGAAAATTTGATAAAACAAAATAACAAAACAGGGAAAATAAACAGGAAAGAGAAAGGGGGAATTTGCACCTTATCAGGCGTAACGGCATCAAAGACGTAAACTTGGCCACGAAACGTCAGCGTAAGCTGGCTAGACTCTTCGGGCCCTCCACCGCCAGAGACATAGACCGCATCGGAGGTGACATCCTCGACGACAACCACGCCACCAGCGGTACCGTCATTGAGCGCCTGAGTTTCATAGTGAATGTGGTGGTGGGCGTCGAGGGCGGGGTCAGGGCCGGAGCCGTCGTCGCTTTCGGCGGCAGAGATCTGCGGAGGCATGTTGAGGGGCTGGGAGTGTCCATACATTGCAGGTGGGTCCATGGTAGGGCTCGGGAATCGCAGTGCATTAGAGGGAGAATTGGAGGGGAGTTGAAAACCCTAACCCTAGCTGGATTTTGAATTTGATTCGGAATTGGAAGAGTGTTAAAAGAGTGTGTGTGTGTCTGTGTGAAGGGAAGAAGAAATGCAGGGAGTGAAGGTGAAAGAGAGGGACAAGACAGGAATTGATTCAGAAAAGGGAAAATGAAAAAGTGACCATGTCAATGGTGATATTTACGAGGCTTGCCCGTTCGGGCCCAGGCCCAATAGGCATGCCTCATGCCACACATGGAATTTTAAGTTTTTAATAACCAATTTTATTTAATAATAATATGTCAAACTTTGACCAAAACCCATAATTCATTTATTTATTTATTTATTCACAAAAGATGTATATCAACTGAATTGTTTATAATTAAATTCCATTGTAAAATTATTTTTTATGCTGATAGTAAGGGATCAAACAAACTAAATTAAATTGTTTCTGTTCTCTTTAATTGTTTTGGTCTCCATTCTTTTCATGTGTTTTCTTTAAATAACCTTAGTTTATTTTCTTTGGCAAAACATTTCAAAGTTATTACTAATCTAATGATTATTAGGTATTTAAAATAATTAATTTTTTATTATAGTTTTAGATATATATTATTTTTTTCCGAATTTATCATATACAAAGGTGGTATTAGTGTAACATTTTATTTCATACCTAAAGTAACATATTAAGATTTGAAATTGGTGATTAAAAAATGCAAGTTCTTACCATACATATATATAGGTCAAAATAACTAGTATAAACCACATCTTTTAATATTTAGACTAAATTAAACAAAATAATTTATATGCTTATCATTAAACAAAATATAGATTAACCTAAAATAGTCTTTATAATTATAGTTTATGTTATTGGTTTATAATAAAAAAATTATATCTTTTTTCATTGTTCTTTGACTCTAGCAACTGATCCGTGTTCTTTAAAAAATATAAGTTAAATTAGTTTAAAACAATACCATATTTGATAATTTATATTATTGTTTAAAAGGAACCTTTCATTAAAGTAGCACATAGAGATATTTATATTTATATGGTTTATATTATTATTTAAGTGAACCATATATAGTTAAAGTAGAACACAGAGATCTTTATATTTATTAGATTTTATAATTCTTAATTGCATTGAGAGAAAGAATCATTTATGTGTTTTTTTTATACCAATTTTCATAAATGTGCATGTATGCTTCTCCAAGTATTTTGTGCATGTCAAAAATACAAAATATAAAAGTTTTATTAACTATTTCAAATAGTAATTTGTATGTATACAAATCTAGAATATAGATTTTAGAATTCTTAGGTGCTCCTTATTATAAAAAAAGCCCGATGTTTATATATATATATACACAATAAGAATGAATATAAATTTTAATTTATTTTTTATTTTTTTTTAAATATTAATTTATCTAATTTTTCATAATTTATTTATTATTGGTATTTTTATTATTCTTTCTCCTTATTTTTGAAATCACCAAATTTCGTGGACATAGATAAGGTTCTCAAGTTAAGAGTCCTTCAAACTCGACTAGAAAATCAACAATAATTTAAAGTAATAAGCACCTTAATCTTAACAATTCTTTGAATATAGAATGATCCCCTATTCATATCATGGTATGAATGTTTGGATAAGTTGTTTCTTCCTCTCCTCATGTTATACCCCAAAGTATATAACCACACAACTTTCTCCCTTTTTCCTTTATTCTAATATGGTTTATTTCAATAGTCTTATATTTTCTCCTACACCTTTTTACCAACCAAATGCCTTTTTCGTCCCAAACACATGAGATATGAACATTTTTCGCACCTATTCTCCCTAACAACCCATATCATTCATCCATCTAAACTAACTTTAAACACTTTTGGTGGTCTTTAACCCTAAGTTTGGTCATTTCATGAGGATGAATACCTTTTACAGGGTTGCTTGGAGCTTAAAAGTCACAATGGTTAAGTTTTACATGAAAAGAAATAGTTAGAGTTGATTTAAATGAATGTTTTAGAACAACGAACCAGATCATTGGAATTCCTTTTATAGCCTTGAAACTAAGTTTTGGACCCTCTAATCATAAAAACTACAAGGTTAAGTTATTTAAGTTACACCAACATAACTCTATTACAGACTATCTGACCTTGTTTGAAAATATATGTAGCAAAGTTATTGAGTTATTCCTTGAAAATATACTTAATTGTTCTTGTTTTGTGTTTATTACGTGACATTCATAAGAAACTCACCATTTTTAAGCATCCTTTAATATCCTAAGCGATTAGTTTAGCTAAGTTAGTTGAAACAGATATTAATTACACTAAATAATGAATCAAAGTATTGTTTGATAAGTAACATCTTGTTCAGAAAAGCTCTACCCATCAATCACAATAATGTAAAGTTGTTGACCTTTGTTATCATTTTTACAAGAAGTTTCACATTGTTTGTAAATCTTCCACTAATAACTTATTTTTAATGCTAGTTGAGGTACTAAATAATCAACACTATTATGCCTAAATGACTCAATTCCACTACCACCTCCCATTTTTATTATAGTTATCCATTTTCAACTTTCTACCTACGACCTCAAAGGTTGATCATTCACACAAATACTCAAGCTTCAAAACGAAACATTATTAATGCCTTATAAGTCCAAATCCAACTTGAGTAGTACTTACTTGCTACTCATCCATCTAAACGAATTCATTGCGTATTCTGCATAAAAAAAATCTATAATTCTTTCTATCTTTACAAATACTTTTATAAAAAATTATGATTCCATTTTTTAGTTCTTTGCATCTGAAGGTCCTTATTTATGTTCTTCTGCCTTCCATGTTTTGGTGGAGGTGCACTTGGAATTACGAGACTTGAGAGCGATGCATTTATCCTTTTTTTATAACTTCATCTTGTTCGAACTCTAACTTATGCACCTTTATGTGCCAATGAGTTATTCCATGGACATGTTAACAAAACTTTTGGATGTTTTGAGTGTTGTTACTTGTGATCTTCAAAAACTAAGCTAGCTATGTAATATTTTGTCAATGTGATCATAATCATCGTAATCTTTTTTACCAAGAGACTTGAGTTCCTTTAATATGGTTTGAAATATTATAACATACTTCGTATTTTCATTTGATTTCATATTAAATAACTCATTAATCTTTAAGGACTTATTGCATTTTACTTCTATAGAACTCTTGTGAGTTATCATGAGAACTCCTAAATTTCTTTGGCTTTAAAAACACATATAATTTAGAGTACTCTTCTTCTAAGAGATGATACATCATCATGTTCCTTACTTTAGAGTTCAACATGTATTGTTCCTTTTGATATTCAGTGTAGTGAACCCTAGGACCATGTTCATTATCTTCATCAACGAGGTTGTAGTTTTCATTTTTCACTATATCTCCAATGTGATATGATTCAAAGAACGTGATCATGTGTTGTTTCCAATAATCAAATTTTTACCTTAAACAAGGGGTTTATTTGCACAACTTATCCTTCATTTTCCATGGTAATAAGGATAATTTTCTCATTATTGCAAAGAAATAACCCAAAAAGGTTAGATCTTACATCAACTAAAAAAAATAACTTTAGCTCTAAAAAGAAGTAGTGATAACAGATACTTTGTGTACACATTTATAGTTTTATATATTAAAAACACTTTCAATATGATTTATTTTCAATTTTGAAATCATTTCAATAGTAATAAATTAGGTTACATGTACATAATTGTTTTATTTTTTCATTCTTAGTTAATATAACCTTTGTTATTATTTTAATCTTAACTTTTGTTGTAGATATAATTTTTTACTTATTCTAATTACATTGGATTTTGCCTTATGCCTTAGAACTTTAAAATGGACATAAGATTTGCTAATTTGGAGTCTTATGTTATTTTTTAACACTTTAAGATTGTTCTTATTTTCTCCAATTTATATGTCTCATTTGATAATCAACTTAGGTTGTGCTCTATATTATAAAATTTTAGAGAAAACTTAGATATTTTGATTTCAAAATGACATATCGAAAATCAGAAAGTTTGAATAATGTTTTAAAATTGCCTAAAAACAATTTTTGCTACAAATCTTATTAGACTCTAGTTCCAATAAGAAGATAATAATAAGTTGGTAAATGTCTATGTGCTGGCTTATGGTTTCATTCGTATTTGTCAGGTATTAGTAGTGTCTATTGCAAACTTGAATAGCGTGCAAGTTCAAAAACACGTAAAAGTGGAAATTTAGCAATTGGAGGTTGCAAAACAATATTTAGGCTTTTAATTTATGCACCCCCATTATTACTATCAGCATCTCATGCTAACAGAAAAAAAGATTAAAACACCTTTTCTCATTACACCACACCACACCACACCACAGTGTTGCTGCGTCATTCCTGCTATATCTCAGATTCTTTTGTTTTACTCTTTGAGAGGAGGAAGAAGGAAACTGATTTTAGAAAATTCGTTTAGAAAGTTATCATCAATACTTCAGAAAGTTTGTTTCATAACATATTTCATGTATTTTAGAAATTTTGTTTTTGAAAATATATTCTGAAATATATTATTTATATTTTGTAAAACTTATTCTAAAAAAAGTATTTTTAAATACTTTTCATGCATCTTAAATAGTTTGTTTTGAAAATATTATTCTAAAAATTATGTTATAGAAGTCTTGTTTTAGAAAATTTAGAAAACTTGTTAAAAAAAATTAAAATAAAGGATAAAATGATTACTTTAAAAATTATAGGTGCGAGAAGAAAAAGCCCAATAATTATTGGAGTTGCAACTCTCGACTGCTTCTTCCTGCACCTCCATATCATCTTCCTGCACCTCCATAGTCTAGGCAAATTTACCATTTAACCCTTTTTAAAACATTTTATATCCCATAATACCCTCTACCACCCTTACATCCTTTCTTCCTCAACTTTACCTGCACCCGGTTCCCATGCCACTGCACCCCATTCGACGGCGGCTGCACCTCTCCGAAGGTAAGTATCATTGTAAGTTTAATTTCAGATTGTAGAGGTAGTTGTGATGGATTGGTGGCGGAGGACGGCGGTGGTCCATTTTTTTTTCACTGTCAAACTGTTATACGGTTTGTAGAAATCGTAGGTAATTCAAATTTTCTCTTCTGCGGTTTGTATAAACCGTAGAACAGTAGAAATTTTTTTTCTGTTCTGCGGTTTGTACAAACTGCAGAAGAAAATTTTTTTTATATTGTTCTACGGTTTGTACAAACCGCAGAAGAAAAAAAAATTTGTTACTGTTCTACCGTTTGTACAAACCGCTGAACAGAAAAAAAATATTCTACAGTTTGTAGAAACCGTAGAAGCATTTGCATTTTTTTCACTTCTTACGGCTTCTACAAACCGTAGACAAAAAAATGTTCTACGGTTTGTAGAAGCCGTAAACAGTAAAAAAATGCAAATGCTTCTACGGTTTCTACAAATCGTAATGTCTATTACTTTTACGGTCTCTACAAATCGTAGAGTTCTCTTATACACCTATGCACTTACGGTTTGTACAAACCGTAAGCTCTTACGAATGTTAAAATAACTACAGTTTGTGTAATCCGTAAGAGGCATAAATCTTGTTTTTAAACTTACGGCTTACAGAATCCGTAAATATTAAACTTCTACGGTTTCTACAATCCATGAAAATAAAAAAAAATGAATAACAGATATCTCGACGAGGACAACGGTGGTTGTTTTTCAGCCACTCACAACCACCGACGCCCATCCAAAGTGCCTTCAACCCCTCACTCCAACACCGTAGGAACCTCCCACCACCACTGCGACACCTTCTACCGCTATTCAGAAATGCACCGCACCCCTTCCATAGAAAACCTTCTTTTATAGCAGCAGGGATAATTTTGTAATTTACTCATATCTATTATTGGAATTTTGAAAATTATGGAGGTGCAGGAAGATGATATGGAGGTGCAGGAAGAAGCAGTCGCAACTCTCTAGGAGAATTTGGATCTGATCTAGTAGTCCAATGTACTTAACTAAACCATTGGGAGCCTAAGGCTTACTAACTTAAGGCATTTTATCAAAACATGTGAGGGTCATTTTTCTTAGTTTATTTTTGAATGAGTCCTTCAAAATTATTATGAAATATAAAAATATATTATAAAAAGTATTTCAAAATAAGTGCACGAAGAAAAACCCAACCATCTAAACAAATTATTTGAGATAATTTTTAAACATTGTTTAGTATCAACTAAACTTATTTAAATTACAATTTCGATAAACCTCATATCTCATAATAATTGAATTTCTCAGATTTTTATAGATTATGTAGTTTTTTTAAGATAGATGAGAAATAATTGAGTAAGAAAACAATATAAAATATTTTGAAATGTGATTTTTATTCAATCTCATTTGTATCTAAATATAATGAAATAATTAATAGAAATCTTGCTCTATTAGTAGCTGTTATTCATGATTGAATAATAAATTTTGAAGCTAATTAATCTATTAGCAACTAGAAATATGATAATATTTTTTTATTAATTTAATACTTAATTTATTCAAAATTTAAATGAAAATTGTTTTGATAACATCTAAGTGTCATTTCCAACACTCTCTTTACCTTGGAAGCTACAAACTCTTAGCTTTTTCCTAAAAAAAATTACTCTCTTAATTTAGAATGACTTAAAGTGGAAACATGAATAATGTGATATTTTTTTCTAAATTAATCTCTTCTCACTAGTGGACCAACATTTATTATCTTCATTTTAATAACCTTCAACTCTAAATTCAAAGTTTTTAGACATTTTTTACAATATTTTACCTTTTCAACTTTCTTTAAAGCATATACTTTGCTTCTGGAATGATGATATCATACTTCCTCTTTCACTCCTTTAGAGCACACTGAATATGTTCCTTTGCTTATGTAAACCTTATATCTATTTTATCGTGTAGAATTTGTTTTTTTTTCAAACAACACATTATAATCCTTTTCAACTAGTTGTGCAATATCCAATAAACTTTTTAAAATTTTAAGAACATACAATACATCTTAAATATGGTTATTCTTAATTACTTAATTTAGAAATATATGTTATAGTTTGAAAATATAGTTATTATTAATTAATTAATATAGAAATATGGCCATTTTGAATCATTTAATTCGAAAATATGATTATTCTGAAGTAATATATATGATAATATAGTTATTTCGAAATGCCTGACATTGAAAGGAAATATGATTATTCTTCATAAGTATATGATAATATAGTTATTATGAAATAATTAATTTGGGAATGTGATGATTGAGAGTTAAGAAATCTTATAACATGATTAGTATGGATTAAGTGATCTACAGATGTGGTTGTTTAAAATTAATTAAATAAAAGAATATGATTATTTTAGATAAAGTAATTTGGGGATATGATTAATTTGGATTAAATAATTTGAAAATACAATTACTATTGATTAAGTTCTAGGAACGGTTAGTATGGATTAAATAAATTTTAAACATGGTTATTTGAGATTACATAATTTAAAGATATGGTTGTAATTTAGGCATAAGGTTATTTTAATTGACATAATTTAGAAATATGGTTATTATAAATGAAGTAATCCATGAATATGGTTACTACAAATATCTTATTATTGAATTTTACTATTCTAGATTAAGTAATTTGAAAATATAATTATTCTTAATGACGTAATATAATAATATGTATTTCAAGAATATGGTTTATTTTGAGAACACTTAACTAAATTTCAAGTCTCTCTTGTAAATTTAAGAATTTTTAATTAGATTTTTATTAATTTCTTTTGTTTATTAAATATTCAAAATTTTTATTTTTTTAATTAAGTTCTTGTCTTTTAATTTTCGTATTAACTATATGACATAGTTATTGTTTTAGGTAATCATTTTATTTACGTGTCTTCACATATTAGGAAATATTAGAACTATAATTAATATAGATCGATATTTTTATTAATAAAAAATAATAAATAATTTAACATATAATCAATTATTTAAGTAGTTTTTAGGGAAGACATCCAATATATATTTTTTTTTTAACATTAATACTCTTAAACAAAAATAGTAGTACTATTGTTTTGAAAAAACCAAAATATATTGTTTTGAAAGTGAAGTAGTACTAATGTTAGCCATAAGAGACTTTTTGCTTACACAATAACACTAATTATTACATTAAGCAATAACAGCAATGACTAATTCAGTTACTATAACAGGGTCTCTCCGTTTCTGATAACACTAAATTCTAACTAATACTTAAAGTTAAAAAGTGTAGTTGTAGGCAGATAAACTGACATGACTGCTAAGTCTAATTTGTTGACAGAAAAAAATCTTAATAATTCATTCAATTGAATCAACAGTTTAAATTTGCACTTGAATGTTTTAAAAGTCAAATATTAGACTTTCTTTTTCTTTCTGCCATGGATTTCTCTGAATCAGTCTGAAAGCATTCAGAGTGAAGAATGCAGCAGGTACAACTTGACCATGTGATTCTCATTTTTTAATATAAAATCATTACCATGTCTTTCCTATGGATAATTGTTGTCTCCTGATTTGTAATAATGTCACATCAATCACTCTTGAACGCTAAATCAAATTAAAACCTTGTTAACAGGTAAATAGACCGGATTAATAAATTAAAAATTACTTAATTTCATATATTTTTTAGTCATTCTAATAGTTAGTACAAGTAATCAGTGATTAATGTTTTGGGTTATTACTAATCTCACCTGGTCCATAAAACCAAACCAGATAAAAACAAATTTGTTGTTGGAGATGTTATCAGAAGACTCACTCGTTTAGTTACACTTGCACAAACTTGTCTTATTAGAAAGTAGTTTGTATAGTTTATCATTAATCAGGTTGACTAGTAAACACAAAGATATATTAATATTTTTTAACATCTATTTATATCGTAATAATTTATTCTATTTATTAAATAATACACTGTCAAGAAAAATTAAGTTGAATTTGATGATGCACATTTTGGATAATCCACAAAGTCCAAAAATAAAGCATATTTAATCCACAAATTATACAAGCTAATGTAAAAAATTCTGTATTAAAAATTTATCAAAAATTT